>Ga0079224_100000516_pt1 | contig 38171 bp, 36 predicted proteins | sample Stecom2015_FD_80414 | JGI IMG/M metagenome (GOLD analysis project Ga0079224, IMG submission 80414) | Agricultural soil microbial communities from Utah to study Nitrogen management - Steer compost 2015 | ecosystem: Environmental > Terrestrial > Soil > Agricultural land | place: USA: Utah... | reverse complement strand
CCGCCGCGTCCTGCCCGCCGACGAGGATTATCGTCCGCATCTGTCAGACGAACGCTGGGCCAAATTGCAGCAGGAAAAAACACAGGCAGCCAAGAAGGACATCGAACTTGACCTGCTGCACCACATGCACATTTACGATCTGACGCTGATCGCCCGCCAGTGCAACCATGTGCGCAATCTGCTCGGCTACGAAACAGCCAGCCAAGCTCGCAAGGCGCTCGACTTTCAGAATCTGCGCAATCGGGTCAGCCACCCGACACGACCCCTGATTACCTCACGCGGCGAACTGGTCAAACTCAATGAAAGCTGCCAGCGCCTGATCGAGTTGAATCAGCGTATGGCACAGGTGAATGGCCGGGGATAACGCCGGCGGTTCAGCGCCCTATTCGGCAATCGTGAAATCCTGCCGCGTTTCCTGACCATCAGGCGGCAGTGTGAAGATCAGATCATACATCTGCCCGCGCACATCTGGCCCGGCCAGCACCTCATATGCGCCCGAATCAAGCTGAAGCAGCAGAACATGGAAACCGCGCCGGGAATAGGAACCCAGCGGGACCGGCGAATCCGGCGCCGAGTCGCCATCTGCAACGGCGATATCAATCAGCGGCTCATCGCTGTAGCTGCTCGTGCCGTTGTTCCATACGGCGATCTGCCAGCCGTCAGCAGTCTCTGTCAGATAGGTGATTACCGGGCTGGAACAGAGTTGCATTTCCTCAACCGGCTCGGTGCGAATGACGAGATTCTGGCAGGCATCATCCTGCTGCAACGCCAGACCTCCAGGCAGCACAAACAGCCACAACAGGCGGAAAACAATAGACATACGTAACCCTCTGTAATATTCTCTGTTTCTACCATAGATCAGGATGCAGCGGCTGACCCTTGAGATACCGCCGATCACCCCGCGATAGGTTGCTAAAGCCGCTCATCCCGCTACAATCGGAAATGTAGAAGTTCGCAACAGGAGCATGGCGTTATGGCCTATGGTCGCCTTGACATATTCGTACCGGATGGCCCCATCCAGACATTTCCTCTGGTCGAGTCGACTATCTCCATCGGGCGCTCTGCCGGGAACACCATCGTGCTGGATAACCACACGATTTCACGCTACCACTTCAGCCTGATACGTGAAGATGGTCAGGTTTATATCACCGATCTGGATTCGGCCAATGGTACTTATGTCGATGGAGTCAAGCTGCCCACCAACGAACGGCGCCTGCTGCTGGATGGTGATGAGATTCTGATCGGCAATCTGCGCATTATTTTCCATGTCGTTGATGACACCCCCACCGTCAAGCTGACGCCGCTGGATGAAACCACCCAGCGCATCGAAATGGCGCTGGCAAACTTCCACATCGACCTGCAAGGACCGGGGCAGGGAGTCGCGCCGGGCGCGCATATCTCCGCAGAACTATCGATCACCAATACCAGCGAAGTTGACGAACGCTATAAGATCGAAGTCAGCGGCCTGCCTGAAGAATGGGTTCGCATTGACCGGCCCACCCCGCTGGTCGGCGCTGGTGATACCACCTTTGTCCTGATAAATTTCAAGCCGAAACGTCACAGCACCAGCACCCCCGGCAACTACGACGTTCGCGTGCGGGTGTATCCCAAAAGTGCGCCAAAGGACGTGCTGGAAGCCCGGCTTACCCTCAATGTGCTGCCTTTTTCCAGCTTCAGCATTGATCTGGACAAAAAGGAACTGACGGCGGGCAGCCGTTTTCAACTGACAATGCATAATCAGGGCAGTGACCGGCTACCGCTCTCGCTGCGCGGTTATGATCGCACCGGCGACCTGAGCTTCCGGTTTGCTGCCTCCCGCTTTACCCTTGCGCCCGGCCAGCAGCGAGTAGTCGAGGGTGAGGTACGCCCCCGCAAGACGGCAATTATTGGCAGCCCGAAACGCTACGTCATCGACCTGCTGGCGCAGTCCCATAACCACGCTGCTTTCCTCGTCCCCATTCGCGCTTATCTCACCGTCAGACCGCTGCTGCCGACGTGGGCGGCGCTGCTGCTCAGCGGCGGGTTGGCGGTGCTGGTGCTGGGGATTGCCGCTGCGCTGATCGCGGTGCTGAATGCGCCACCGCCTCAGCCAACCTTTGCGACTTTCAGCCTGAATAAGACGGAACTGGCGCGCGGCGATGTGCTGGAAGTAAGCTGGCAGGCCACCGATGTCGCCACAGTCCGTCTCAGCCTCGATGGCACCCCGGTCGCTGTCGAAACCGATCCACAGCGGGTCAGTTTCAGCGTGGATACCCAGCGCCTCTCCGGCGAAGTGCAAGTGATGCTTGAGGGGATAAACGGCAAATTGTCTGACCGCCGCAGCGCGACGGTGTTCGTCTACGAACCTATGTACGTCGAACAGTTTGAAGTCATCCCGCAGCAGCTTGTCCGTTATGTGGTCCAGAATCTCAACATCGAATGGAACGTTCCGGGCGCGCTTACCACCTACGTCACCGGTCTTGAAGACTTCACGACGGTGACGATCGCAGCCGATGGCCCCGCCGGAACCTTTACGGACATCCCCGGCATACCGACTGACCCGCTGGTGCTGCGGCTCATCGCCCACGATCAGTTCAACAACATGCTGGAATCCAGCCTGACAGTCAACGTGGTCAACCCGGAATGCCTGCCGTCCAGCGGGGCTGTCACCTTACGTTATGGCCCCGACGCGGCGCATCAGGTGCTGGGCACGATCCCTGATGGTTCGCGGGTGGTGGTGGACGCGCGCGATCACAGCGGTGGCTGGGTGCGTGTGGCCGGCCTTTCTGGCGGGCTTCCCGGCTGGGCGCCGGCAGCGACTCTCAACTGCGAAAACTTTGATGTGGCCGATCTGCGGATCGACCCGAATGTGCCCACCCCGCCGCCGACAGTCACCGACACGCCCAGCCCGACACCGACAACGACTGCGACGGTAATACCAACGCTCGTGCCACCTACGCTGGCAGCACAGTTTACACCGGCAGGCTAATCGTGCAGATCACTGCCCCGGCGGATAGCATCATCACCAAAGCGTTCGCGCAGCGAATCGAGTGTGCTTTGCAGCGGGTCATCCGGTTTCGTGGGCTGCACAGCATCCCACAGGCTCAACTGGCGCACCGGGGGTTCGCTTTCAAACCCGCTCAGGCCCACGCCGAGCAGGCGCACCGGCCGGTCCCGTGACCAGACTTTATCGAACAGCGCCGCTGCTGCTGCATAGATGGCTTCGTCGCTGTCCACCGGCTGCGGCAGGGTGACCTGGCGCGTGAGGGTGGTGAAATCCGACCAGCGCAGCTTGATCGACACCGTTTTACCCTGAAGGTCGGATTGGCGGACGCGGCGGCCCACTTCTTCGGCCAGTTCGCGCAGATTACGCCTGAGCTGCCGCTCGTCACTTACGTCGTGCACAAAGGTCGTCTCATTGCTGATGGACTTCGTTTCGCGTTCGGTTTCCACCGGACGATCATCGATACCCCGCGCATGGCGGGCCATGTCGCGGCCTGCCTTGCCGAATCGCTGCACCAGCGTTTGTTCCGAATGCTGCGTCAGGTCGCCAATGGTGTAAACACCCATCGCATTCAGGCGTTCGGCTGTCCTGGGGCCGACACCCCATAATTCGCGGATAGGCAGCGGCGCGAGAAAAGCCGCTTCTTCCCCCGGCTGTACAACCGTGATGGCATTCGGCGGCCCATCGCCGGCAGCCTGATCCTTGCCGATGTTGTTGGCAATTTTGGCGACCAGCTTGTTGGTCGCCACGCCGAGCGAACAGGGCAGCTCAAGCTCGTTGTTAATACGCGCCTGCAACTGCCGGGCGATCATTTCACCTCCCTGATGCAGGCCGGTGACATCCAGAAAAGCCTCGTCAATCGACAACTGCTCGACCAGCGGGGTGAGTTCATGCACAATCGCCATGACTCGGCGGGACATGGCGCTGTAGGCCCCCATCCGGCGCGGCACGATCTTCAGGTCGGGGCATCGCTGCACAGCGGTGGACATCGGCATGGCCGAACGCACGCCAAATTTGCGCGCCGCATACGAACACGACGCCACCACGCCCCGTTCCTCCGGCCTGCCGCCCACCGCGAACGGCTGCCCCCTGAGTTCGGGGGTATGCAGTTCTTCCACCGCGCAGAAGAACGCATCGAGATCGAGATGCAGAATTGTCCGGTGCATATTGAACCTGATCACTGCTCACACCCAGCATAACAAAAACCTGATGCCACGACAATTCGATAAAATCATACGAGCATCGAGACTGTGTTGAGGACGGTCAGCCCAAGCGCCTGATCGTCGTTTATCGTGATTCGATCACGGGCTGCCTCCCGATTGACCCCGCCGGTAAACAAGCGCCATGCCGTTTCCTGATCCATCGTAACCGTGCTATCTCCCGGCACATCGCCAGGTTCGTAAACATACTGCACCCACAGCCCACCTTCCCGACGAACGGCCCACACCCCGCCAGCTTCCCCTTGAACGACGCAGACCACCATCGTCCCTTCGCTTGCTTCAACCTGAGCGTAGGTTCGCGGCAGCGCCCGGAGGAAGGCGTCCAGCACCGGGCCGAACATGCGGCGATCTTTCAACCCGGCTTTGCCTACAGCATCGCGGATATGCTGCTGGTGAGTCCAGCGTTCGGTGTATTCACGCGCTAGTTCCATCCACACTGGCCCCGGCTTGGCGCTGACCCAATTGACCGTTCCGCCGGTTGCATCAGGATCAAGCGATTCAAAAAACTGCTGCATCTGTTCCCCGGTGATATGCAGCATATCGATCAGGACCTGCGGACTCAGCCGTCGCACAGCCGCAACCCAGATGGCATTCTGGCGGTTGATAAAAGCGATCAGTTGATCCCAATCGTCGAAATTGACCCCCTGCCCGTCAGGCGAGCGGAAGCCATCACGCCGCCCGGAAAGCAGGCCGAGATCATCTCCCAACAAATGTCCGACGATGTCCTTCACCGACCATCCCTCGCAGACCGTCGGCATAGCCCATTCATCGGGTGTCAGCCCGGATAACAGATCGAGCAGCGCAGCGCGTTCATCGGGAAAGAGATGTCGTGTCTGGATCGGTTCGAGCAGTTTCATGGTTTCGTGTCCCTTGCGTTTCAATCTGTCATTTCCCTCAAGAGTAACGCAACAGCGGGTAGGCAAACACCCGTTCGAGGGGTTAAAATGGAGGGTGCAGCTAACCAATCCTGCGCAACCACTTATGCATATCGAACATCTTTCGCTCACCAATTTTCGCAACTACGCCCGGCTGGAATGGACGCTCCCCAAAGGAACGACGGTGATTCACGGCGCGAACGCGCAGGGCAAGACCAGCCTGCTCGAAGCTATCTATTATCTGGCGACCTCGCGCTCTCCCTATACCACCAGTGACCGGCAGTTGATTCACTGGCGGGCCGAAAATGAGCCGATTCCCTATGCGCGGCTGGCGGCGGAAGTCAGCACCCGGCACAGCCCGCTGGATCGTATCGACATGACGCTGATGCTCGATACGACCGGCGGGGATGCGCCACGCTTCAAAAAAGTGGTCAAGATCAACGGCACAGAAAAGCGGGTGATGGACCTCGTCGGCCTCATCAACGTGGTGTTATTCCTCCCGCGCGATCTGACGCTGGTGGAAGGATCGCCTTCGGACCGGCGGCGCTTCATGAACGACACGCTGGCGCAGGTCGATCATGCTTATCTCGAAGCTCTGAACACCTACGAAAAGGTGCTGCCCCAGCGCAATGCCCTGCTGCGGCGCATCGCCGATAATCTGGCCGCGCCGCACGAACTCGATTACTGGGACGCGCAGTTGATCAAAGCCGGTTCGGTGCTGATCGCCGGGCGGCAGCGCTTCCTGCGCGAACTGGAAGCCGATGCACAGAAAGCGCATCATGACCTGACCGGCAACCGGGAAACCCTGACGCTGGAGTATCTGCCCAGCTTCACGCCGACAGCCGAAGCCAACGGCCAGCTTTCGTTCAATGCCACCGGGCTGGATTTGCACCGCGAGCTTTCCGCCGATCAGATCGCGCCCCAGTTCGCTGACCATCTGGCAGCGGAAAGGAACGAATCGATCAAGCGCGGCATCACCCTCAGCGGCCCGCACCGTGACGAACTGCGTCTGCACATCAACGGGCACGATGCCGGCTTATATGGCAGCCGGGGCCAGGCCCGCACCGCCGTGATGGCGCTCAAGCTGGCCGAACTGAGCTGGATGCGGCAGCGCATCGGGGAATGGCCGCTGCTGCTGCTGGATGAGGTGATTGCCGAACTGGACGCGACCCGCCGCGCCTACCTGCTCGAACGGCTGGACGGCGCAACACAGACGCTGATGACCACCACCGAACTGGACATCTTCACCGAGTCCTTCCTCAAACGCACCGCTGTGCTGCATATCGTCGATGGGCAGATTGCCGCCGCTACCCCCTGACGACGCCTTTCCGCCGTTTGGCCTGCGCGTCAGCGGTGCTGTCCTTACCAATGCCCAACTCGCCTGTAAGATAGGAAAAACACAGGTGGTCGGGCATGAAAAAACTGCTTCAGTGGTGTGTGATCTTGCTCTCTTTTATCCTCAACGGCGTGCTTATGACCCTCGCGCTGTCGACAGAGGAAACACCACCGCGTCTGATCTACAGCCGGCAGAGCTTTCTGCGCGTGTATGATTTGCAGACCGGTCTTGACCAGCCTCTGAACAGCAGGGTACAGTCCGCACAGTCGCCGGATGGCCGCTTCGTCGCCAGTTGGCTCAATCTGCGCAGAGATCACCTTCACGAACTGGGCGTGCTGGAACTGCCCGGCGGCCAGCGGCGGGTTCTCGGCGAATTTCCGGTCATATTGCCCAGCGTGTCCTGGTCGCCGGACAGCCGACAGTTGGTTTTTAGCGCGGTTCCCGCCGAAAAAACCAACCCACGCATGTCGGATAACGAACTTTACACAATCGACATCGTTGATGGCACAGTGTGGCGGCTGACGGACAATCATTATCGTGATGATTCGCCGGACTGGTCGCCGGATGGCAGGCAGATTGTCTTTACCTCAGCGGAGGATGGCTATAACCGCCTGCACATTCTCAATCTCGATACCGGTGAGCGCCACCTGCTGACGGACAAAGCCTTCGGTTACACGCCGCGCTGGTCGCCGGATGGTTCCATGATTGCCTTCATGTCTAATCATGAATCGATTAATTCGGAAATTTATATCCTGGATGTGAACACGACCCAACGATGGCGTGTGACCACGGCCAGCACCCATGACGAATTCCCCGCCTGGATTCAGTAGCCTCATCCCCGGCTCGCCGGGTACAATAGCGGCTGAAAAGTGTGTGCTTCGCCAGCGGATACGATCATGGCCCGTATTTTCATCAGTTATGCCAGCCCTGACGCTGCCTTTGCCGACCAGTATTATCAGGCACTGGTCGAACGGACGCACGCGGTCTGGATGGATCGCGCCGAACTCAAGGGCGGTCACGAGTGGGTGCATATCATTCAGGAGCGCATTCGCTGGTCAGACACGATGATCGTGCTGTGGAGCGCCCATGCTCTCGCCTCCACCTGGGTCGAGATGGAGATGACCTACGCTCATACACTGCGAAAAAAGATTATCCCGGTGCTGATCGACGACACCTCGCCTCAGACACACATGATCGTCAATTCGCGACAGGTTATCGACGCGCAGCAAACCGACCTGCAATCGGTCATTTCACAGATTGAGGAGTCCATCGAGCGCGATAACCGCCGCCCGATCACCACACGGGCCGAGCCGGTCCAAATCGACACACCGCCGCCAGCGCACACGCCAGCACGGCCCAATCTGCGGCTCATCGCCGGCGTGGTCGTCGTGCTGCTGGCAGTCAGCATCGGGCTGGTGTTGGCAATCACCGGCGGCCCTTCGCAGTCAGCGATCACACCCCCGGCGATCACCGCCACCACCCACCTGACTCCCGGCACGCCTGCGGCAGAACTGCCTGCCAACGCGCTCGATCAACCGGCTTCACTGGAATTGTTGAACGCCTGGCGCGCCGCCAATCGCCTGCCTGTGCTGATCGAGAACCCCGTGCTGCAAACTATCGCTGAGCAGCACGTCAGCTATCTGCGCTCGCTGCCGCTGCCAGAACTGGAAAGTATCAACCTGTTTCGCAATGCGGATGGTCAGTATGTGGTGTTTATGGCGAACGAAGCCGGCTATAACGGCGAAGTGATGATGCTGGTCGCTACCACCGATGACGATTACACCCTGCAAAATCTCCTCAACGAACTGGATCAGCAGGCGAACTTTACCGAGGCCGGGCACGGTCAGGTACGCTCAATTGCAACCAACAAGCTGTATTTTGTACTGATTTTGGGAGCCGGGACCTGACCGGTTATACTTGAGGCCCGCACACGATATCGGGGGATATATGCCGATCAAATATCTGCGCTGGCTGATAGGGTTCTTCTTTCTCTCGCTGCTGACCACCGCCGCTGCTCAGGATTCCGCCGGGCTGAGCGCAGATGAGGCGGCTCTCACTATTCTTAATCGTATCAACGCTTCGCGGCTGCGCGAGAATCTGGTCCATCTGGTCCCCAATGACACGCTGAACGAAGTCGCGGCCCTGTGGGTGGAAGACCTGACTGCCCGGCCTATCGACGTGCTGGGCGATGTGTTTCGCACCCGCACCGGTCAGGGAATCGAAGACCTGCTCCAGCGTGAGGGTTATCAGGCCTACGCCAACGGCTTTGTCGTCGATTTCATCCCTATTGTCGTGCGCGATTTTGATCCCACCCAGGTCATCGACTTCTGGATCAACGACTTCCGCCAGCCCGAACCCCAGCTTCGCACCCGCCGTAACATCCGTTTCAACGACCCGCAACTGCCGATCTTCAGCGCGCTCTACCGGGAGATTGGCATCGCCTGGCGCTTCAGCCAGACCACCCAGCGCCACTATTACGCCCTCATTTTCGCCGCGCAGCCGAACGTCCTGCCCATCATCGCCACGCGGCGCAGTGCGATTGCCGAGATCACCCACAACTTCGAGCAGCCAGAAGTCGTGCTCTACATTCACGATGAGCGGGTCAACCGCTTTGGTCAGGGCCAGACTATCGGCGCTGTCGAAAAAATCCGCATTTCTGAACAACCCGGCGAACTGGACTGCGCCACCGACAGCCCGGACTGGCAGCCATACACTAACGAGGTATTGTGGACACTCAGCCCCGGCTCCGGCACAAAAACGCTCTATGTGCAGATGTGCGATTCCGCCGGACGCCATATCCTTTCATCCACACACCTGGTCCTGACCGATTTGACAGCGCAACCCGACCTAATCGGGGTCATCCGGGCAACCCAGACCGCTGCTGCCGAAGCGACGCACATCGCGCCCTACCTGCCCACGATCAACGCAGCCCTGACAGCAACCGCCGAAGCGATGGTTACACCGACGCCCCCGTAGCAGCGCGCTTCACACTAAATGCGGAAACTCAGCGTGGGGCATTTTCAAAGCAGGATGAACATCACGACAGGAATGACCACGCCGAGGGCACTCCCGGCGATGACCTGAGCCAGTGTATGGCGTTTGAGATGAAGGCGAGCTATTCCTACCAGGACGACCAGAGGCAGAATCAGGGCGGCCCACAGCGGACCAAAAAAGGCGAAAGCGGCTACCACCGCCCCGGCAATGCTCATGGCATGAACGCTGATTTGCCACACCAGCGTAATGACGGCCATCACCGCAAGCTGGACCAGGCTGAAGAAGGCGAACAGCGGCACAACAGGTGGAGCGCCCATCAAGCGCAGGACCCACCATGCCAGGGTGGTGCAGGCCAGCGAAACGAGAAACGGGCGAATACGCTGTTCGCGCTCGCGCATGTGCAGATCGGTGATCGTGCCGCGTCGCACCATCCAGGCGACGTAGAGCATCGGCAGCAAACAAACCAGTGTGCCGTACATCAGCGCCCAGGCGAGTGCCTGTTGTTCTGACTGCGCATCCCGAAACGCAATCGGAAACGCCATCGCCGCCCACACCACGGGCGGACTCAACAGATCAGAAACCAGACGTGCCCACGAAAAACGCGCGCGATTGCCCAAAACCTCATTCTCCTTATGCGTACAGCCGATTTCCTATGATAATCCGGCGCTGGCAAATTGCCATAAGCAATCCGTTAAGGAATGCCAGAATCCTGTGCCGCCGGTATCTTAGCAACCCCGGCGCCATCTTCGCCTTTAGGTTAGCGGCTCACGCAGCTTGAGGTCTCGCCCGGATAAACTGGCAGATTACAACCGCTGCCGCAGCGGACGCATCCCATTGAGCGTAACAAGCAGCGACATGCCCACATCGGCAAACACAGCCGCCCACAGCGATGCCCCGCCCACCAGCGCCAGCACCAGAAAAACAGCTTTCAGCCCCAGGCTCAGGGCAACATTCTGCCTGATGAGCATACGGGCCAGACGAGCCAACCGAATCGCGAATGGCAGTTGGGTCAGGTCGTCGGCCATCAGCGCGATGTCGGCGGTTTCGAGCGCCTGCGCACTGCCGGCTCCGCCCATCGCAATCCCCACAGTGGCAGCCGCCAGCGCCGGGGTATCGTTGACTCCATCGCCGACCATTGCCACGCTGTCGTATTCATCGATCAGGCTGCGCACAGCATTCACCTTGTCTTCCGGCATCAACTGTGCGCGCACATCGGTGACATCAACCTGCCGGCCAATCGCCCGCGCCGCCTGTTCGTTATCGCCGGTCAGCATGATCGTTTGCAGGCCCAGCGCATTCAGGTCGCGGATCACCGCCCGGCTGCTGTCGCGGGGCTGATCGGCAACGGCGATATAGCCACGCACCCTGTCGCCATCGCTCAACAGCATCGCCGTCTGGCCCTGCGCCTCAGCCGAATCAACCAGATCACACAATTTCTGCGGATGAGGGTAATCCGCTTCAAACAGCGTATGGCTGCCCACCGTCACCAGCCTGTCACCGACACGCCCCTGCACGCCCCTGCCCGCCAGCAGTTCCACATCCGTCGCCGGTGCATACTGGTCAAGCACCGCGTGCGCCTCGGCAGCCTGTAACACCGCCTGTGCCAGCGGGTGAGTGCTGCGTTTTTCGACGGCAGCCGCCAGCGCCAATACGTCCGTACACAGACTACAGGCGTTATCGCCCACCTCGCAATCGACAGATCGAAGCTGTGTCACCACTGGCCGCCCTGCCGTCAGCGTGCCGGTTTTGTCAAACGCCACAGCACGAATACCGCCCAACGCCTCAAGATGTGCCCCACCTTTGATAAGCACACCGCGCCGCGCCGCCGCTGTGATTGCTGAGATAACCGTCACCGGGGTGCTGATAACCAGCGCGCAGGGGCAGGCGATCACCAGCATCGCCAGCGCCCGATAAAACCAGCCATGTCCGTCAGGTGTATCAAAGAAGGGCGCGCCGAACAGCAGCGGCGGCACAATTGCCACCAGCAGCGCCAGCACCACGACCCCCGGCGTATAATAATGCGCGAAACGGTCAACGAATCGCTGGCTGGGTGCGCGGCGACTTTCCGCCTCTTCCACCAGTTTGATAATGCGATTTAGTGTGTTGTCCACCGCCAGTTGTGTGACGCGCACTTCCAGCGTGCCTTCGCCATTGATGCTGCCGGCATAGACCGTATCCCCGACAGTCTTGTAAACCGGGATGCTCTCTCCGGTGATCGGAGCCTGGTTAGCGCTGCTGGTCCCGCTGATAACGACGCCGTCCATCGGGACGCGCTCACCGGGCTTGACCAGCAACCTGTCACCAATTTGCAGAGCTTCTACCGCAACCAGTTCTTCGCCGCCATCGTGCAGGCGAATCGCGCGCGGCGGGGCCAGTTCCAGCAGGCTGCGCAGACTGCGGCGCGCCCGCTCCGTTGTATAACCTTCCAGCGCCTCGCCAATAGCGAACAGAAAGATTACCGTCGCGCTTTCCAGATACTCGCCGATCACCACCGCGCCAACTGCCGCAATCGTCATCAGCAGATTGATGTTGAATTCGCGGTTGATGCGCAGGGTGTTGATCCCGCTGCGGGCAATCGGATAAACCGTAATCAGCATAAACAGGGTATAGGCTGCCCCAACCGCCCGTTCATCGAGCTGGAACATCAGCGAGAGCAGCAGTGTCAGCAGCACACCCGCGCCGCCAACCAGCGCCGCGCGGGTTTCGTGCCGGGAAACCAGATAGTCCCAGAAACCGACCACGCCGCCGCGCTCTGGCTTCTGCAGGGGAACCACCCCGTCCACAGGCTCCAGCGTCTTGCCAAGCGCCTCGACACGCTGCTTCAGGGTGATGTAGGGAACATCGCCTTCCAGAGTCATTTTGCCGGAGGCGAAATCGACAGAAACATGCTGCACACCATCGAGTTTGCCGACACCTGTTTCGACTTCGCGTGCGCAGTTGGCGCAGTCCATATTGCCGATTTTGTAGGTGTGCTGGGTCATTGAGTGATACCTTGTCTCATATATATGCGTGATCGCTCATATATAATAAACTATAACATCACCCCGATGATGCGGTCAAGAACCAACGGTCAATTCTAACAGCTTTAATACGCTGGCAGTGCTCGTAAGAGCTTCTGAAAAGCCCGATGCTTGTTACGCTGGCCGGGATCGGCTAGCCAGCGATAATAAAGCAGCCCCGGCCCAATTCGCAGCAGGCAGCCTGTGCCGATAATCAGCTTCAGCAGGCTGGCCGACAGCCGGCCATAATTCTTGCGAAAGAACGTAACCTTGCTTCGATACAGTTGCAAGAACATTTCAACCGGGGCATTCTTGCTGCTGCCGCCCCATAAATGCACTGTTTGCAGCGACGGGTTATAAAGAATTTTCCAGCCTCGCTGCTTGATGCGATAGCACCAATCCATTTCCTCAGAATACATGAAATAACGTTCGTCCATCCCCCCAACCTGGTCAATCGCTTCACGCCGTACCAGCATGAACGCGCCCATAACTGCATCCACGTCGCGAACATCGGCGAAATCCCACCAGGTCATGAGATACTTGCCAAATTCGCGGCTACGGGGAAACAGCTTATCAAGCTGGAATGCCGTGTAAAGTTCTGTTTTTAACGAGGGGAAGGCATAGCAGGATGGCTGCAAACGTCCATCCTCGTACAACAGCTTACACGCGGACATGCCGGCTTCAGGATGGCTGTCCATAAATTCGACCATTTTATCGACTGTATGTTCCAGCACAAACGCGTCGCTGTTAAGCAGCAGCACGTAACGCCCCTGACTGATCGCCATCGCCTGATTATTGGCGCGGGCGAAACCGGCGTTTTCTGCATTTTCAATAAGCTTTACTTCGGGAAAATCCTGCTTCACCATGTCCTGACTGCCATCGTCCGAAGCATTATCGACAACAATCACCTCGTAGGTGGTCTGCTGAACTGTCGTCTGAACATGCTCTAGGCATTTGCGCAGCAGGTCTTTGCCATTCCAGTTGACAATGATGATCGATACATCCGGCATCAATAAGGCTCCAGAACACAATCATTAAGCAAATAACAGATTTGCACAGCGTACCTTGCTGAAAGTTAAAAGTCGAAATGCAAAGGCAACCATACCACCGTTTTTCAACCTTTGCCTGGCAACATCCCCAAAAGTGGGGACCAACAAGCGACATTCTGTTTTATAATACCTGAAGGTTAGGTGTTACCTGACCAAACACCCGACAGCCAACCTGGAGGTCTGGTCATGCTCAATCCGCGAGAACTGCTAAAACGAGGATTTCTGCCGTATCGCAAGACAACTATCACCTATGCCAAACAGATTCAGAACCGCTTCAGCGTTCGTCTGGATCAGGGTGATGTGATCTATGGCAAACCGGGCGATTACGCCTGTGTCAGCCCCGATGATGATGGCAGGTGGATCGTTGACCGCGAGGTTTTCGAGGGCACTTACAAACCGGCCAGCAGCACCTCGCAGCAGGGGATGCACAAGCACCTGCTACGCTTTGGCTTCCGCCCCTATCGCAAACATCAGATCACCTGGGCCAGAAAGGTAGCCAGACAGAGGGTCATTCACACACTTGAAGGCGATGTCACCGCTTATGTCGGCGACTACCTGTGCCTCGGGCCGGGCGGCGAACAGTGGCCGCAAAGTGCAGAACGCTTCGAGGCGCATTACGAACCGGTTCCGGTACACGCCCGCAGCAAATGATTAGCGATGATTGCGAATCGTGGCGGTAGCAAGTTCCATAAATCCGCCGAGGTTATCAACGCGATTGGTGGCGAAACGGCCAACTGTGCGAACCTTGCCATTTTGCTTGGCCTGAACAATCAGGCGATTGCCGCGCACCGTTACGTTCAGCACACTCCAGGGAAGCTCTTCTTTGCCGATCTGTAAACCACCCGGCCAGACAACCAGCCTCGGATGCACGCGCACGGGTTTTTCCTGCCGCAGGCGACGGCCCATGCGGATACCCGTCACTTCGGCTGCATAAGGACGGATCGCTCTGGCAAGCTGGCGCAGTTCGCCGTGCCGGGGCAGCAGCCTGAACACCCTCCCATCGGTCATTTCGAGTGTGTGATGTCCCCATTGAAGTATAGGGCGTTTCCCCCTGTAGATCGCGTGGCCGCCCTCGCGAAACGTCTTGAGTTTCTCCCAGCGATACTGGTACTTTTCGCCGTTACGTTCCCAGACAAAGCCCCGGTCAAAAAAGCGCAGCGTCTCGTTAGGCCGGTTCCGCCATCGCACCAGATTCACGACGGCTCGAATACCGGCCAGCAGCATGATGATGGCGGCGGCCAGCTTGCCAATTTCGAGCGCGAGCGCATCCACCTCGACACGTTCAGAAGCCAGGTTGAGAGCCACCCACGCCAGCGAGGTTGCCAGCAGGATAATCAGCGCACGCAGAAACCGGCGCAGATATGGCCGACGCTCAATGGTAACTTCAAACAGGCGTTTAGGATTGCGCAGCGTGCGCGCTACGTCGGTCATAGGAAAAGCTCATCGTTTCAGGTGAGTCGAATATTTGGACTCATTATAACGATGTTAATAAAAATTTTCCTCTATTGGCGCTGTCTGGCGCACCGCTATACCGCCGCCTGCGCCGGACTCAGGCTCATAATCGGAACCAGCCGTTCACGCTCCGTCCCCGGTTCCAGAATCACCCCGCCCCGCTCGACATCCATAAAATTGTAGAAAGCCTGGACTCCATCCGCGAAACGACGCCTGATCTGTTGCTCGATTGCCGGCCCATGCGACGCGTGGGTCAGCACAATGAAATGGTTATCGACGACACCGACAAAATCCTGCGGCGTGCCTTCTGCGCTGATGACTTCCTGAATGCAGCGCCCGGCAAAACCAAATACCTCATCAGCCGCGATAAATCCATAAACGTCGCGGTAGGCATTAAAACCATCAACCACCAGACGCATTTCGTAGGCTTTGAGGCCGGCTTTCTCGCGCTGCGCCAGTTCTTCATCGACCATCGGGCCAGTTGGCAGACCGGTGCGAATCTCGTGCAGGCTGGTGCGTGTCGCCCGCCGGATCGAACCATCCACCCGAAGCCGCAGTTCTTCCACATCAAACGGCTTGGTAATGTAATCGTCCGCGCCCATCTCCAGACCCTTCACGCGGTCAGCCCGTTCGTCACGCTGGGTCAGGAAAATGATGGGAATGTACCGGGTTAGCGAAAACTGGCGCAGGCGGCGGCATACCTCATAACCATCCATATAAGGCAGCATCACATCAAGCAGGATCAGGTTAGGAAAGTGCGTACGCGCCATTTCGATGCCGACGTTGCCATCTTCCGCATGAAACGTCTCAAACTCGCGGGACTGGAAGTACAGAAGCAGCATTTCGGCAACATCGAAATCGTCTTCGATGACCAGGATACGTTTGGCCGCCATGCGTTATTCCTCTCCCAGCACCGCCCGCACCCGAAACTGATTGTCCGCAGCGTCAGGCGCATTCGCCACCACGTCGGCAGGGGACAACGGCTCACCGCTGACATCCGGGCGCAGAACATTCTTCAACGGCAGCACTGACGCCGTTGGTTCAATGTGCGAAGTGTCCAATTCCTGCAAATGCTGGAAATAATTGAACACTTCGCTCAACTGGCCGGCGTAAAGCGCAACTTCTTCATCACTCAGGTCGAGCTTCGCCAGTTCAGCGATATTGCGCACTTCGTCTTGTGTCAGTTTCACGCTTCAATCCTTCATTACTGATTGTGTGTCGGACCAGAATTTTCCTGAATTATAGCACCACTATTCAAACAGAAAACAAACGATTAGAGGAACCTTACCGCGATCTGCCACATATCCACGACAATTCTTCACAAAACTGTTTCCTCATTCAGATTGGTTTCCACTATAATGAGAAAAGTGCTTCTGCTTCTGCGAACGCGATCATGACGACAAAGCGACTAACCCCCCAACTCAATACGATAATTGCGGCCAAACGCTATTACCTGGCCCAACGCAAGGCAAAGACACCGCTCGAAGCCGTCCGGGCGCTCGCCAGTATGCAGAAGCGGCCCAGCCCGATCCTCTCCAACGTCGCCAGTGATGATGAGCCGGTCGTGATTATCGGGCAGGTCAAGCACAACCTCAGCAACAATGGGCAGGTGGCTTATGACCCGGTGGGGATGGCGCTGCGCTACGTGCACAAAGAGGTCGATGCCGTCGCCCTGTTTACCGACCAGATCATTTATGAAGATGGGCTGGACGATCTGATGTTCGTCGCCAGCGCCATAGACAGGCCGGTCATCTGCCAGGATTACGTGCTGGATGAATACGAAATTGTTGAGGCTCGCGCCGCCGGGGCTTCGGCGCTGCTGCTTTCGGCAGCGGTGCTGGATAACGACACGCTGCGCCGCATGGTGTCTGCCACCCAGCGCAATCTGATGACGGCCATTGTTCAGGTTCATAATATCGAGGAACTGGACTATGCCATCAGCCTGAGTCCGCATGTCATCAGCCTGAGTACCGATAACCCCTTCACGCCGGAAATCGAACTCGACCTGAGTATGACCCGGCAGATGCGGGATATGATTCCCAATCACATTCGCGTTATGATTAGCGAGAATCTCAAAACAATGGACGAGGTTGCGGCTGTCACGCGCCTGGATGTAGACGCCATTATGATTAGCGAACAACTGCTGGAAACGGCCAAGACGGTTGACAACCTGCGCCAGGCATTTAGAGATGGATAGAAAGCATGTCGCAACAGACACCCTCTGACGAACCGGTCAGCGAACCCGACATTGAAGGCGCGATTCGTCTGCTTCAGGAATCATCCGACGCCCAGATTCGACAATTTATTGCTTACCTGCTGGGGCAGGCGGGTGATCCACGCGCTGTTGAACCCCTGATCGATGCGCTGCAAGATGAACATGCCGGCGTGCGCGGGGCGGCTGCCAATGCACTGGGGACTATTGGCGACAAAGGCGCGATTCCGTATCTGCGTCCCCTGCTCAGGCACACCCACCGGCAGCTTGTCATCTGGGCCGCATTCGCCCTGACCCGACTTGGTGACGACCACTTCGGCACACTGGTCGAAGCCCTGGAATCAGATAATGTCGATGTCCGGCGCAGCGCGATTCTGGCCCTGCGCCAGCTTGGCGACCAGCGCGCCATCAGCCCGCTGCTCACCCTGCTCGGCGACGAAAGCCGACGCTTTGCCGCCGATTCCACCGTCGATGAAGCTGTTCATCAGGCGTTAGCCAGCCTGGGTTACAATGTCGGCCGGCTGCCACCCCGTTCCTGACCGGCCTGTACGCCCCTGGCATCCGCTGTGGCAACCTGTTGCACTTCCGCCAAACTAAGTTAAGATTGTCACAATTGAGCAGATGTGCTACGCCCTGATTCGCCGGGGTCAATCTCATCAAGGAGGGCGCGTTGAGAAGGTCGCTGTTCGCACTCGTATGCATCCTTACTATCTTGCCGGTCACACTGGCAGCTATGCAGGAAGTTGGTGGCCCGCGTCTGGAAATCACCGGGATCAACCCAACGGAACTGCCCACTGTCAGCGTCTCGGTCAACGTGTTTGACAGCATCGGTCAGCCAGCGGCTGATCTCACGGCTGAGAACTTCACCATTACCGGCGAGTTGGCGGATCGCGCCCGCATCGTTCAGGTGCGCCGGTTCAGTGATGAGGCCATCCCGATCAATGTTGTTCTTGCCATCGATGTCAGCAGCAGCATGGCTGGAACACCTATCGAAAACGCCAAGCTGGCCGCTAATACATTTGTCGAACTCATTGGCCCGCAGGAACCGGTCTCCGTGCTGGTGTTTTCGTCGGGTTCCCGCATCGTTCAGGATTACACAACCGACAAAGCGGCGTTAATGGCCGCAATCAACAGCCTGGGTTATGGCGGCCAGACCTTTCTCTACGATGGCGCGCTGACAGCAGTGCGTCAGGCGGTGGCTTCCGGCAACCCGCGCCGGGCCGTCATTCTTTTGAGTGATGGCGCCCATTATGACACCACCGGGAGTTCCAGAGTAACAGCGCAGGAAGCCATCAATCAGGCTACTATCAGCGGTGTGCCGGTTTATACCATCGGTCTCGGCTTTGGCATTGACCGCAGTTTCCTGCAAAATCTGTCCGCAAACACCAATGCCCAGTTTCGCGAATCGCCCGCCCCGGATGAACTGGTGGCGATCTATACCGAGCTGGCCGATCTGCTGCGGACTCAATATGAAGTCGTGCTCGAAGTCGATGTCCCATTCGATGGCACAACCTACGACCTCGAGCTTGAAGTGACTACACCTGAGGGCAGCGCCAGCGCGACAGGCCGGCTGCGCGCCCCGGTTCCCGTACCCATCGTGCGCCTGGCCGAACTGCCCGCAGTCATTGACAGCGTGACCGAAGCCGCCGCAGAAGTCGTTGCTGATGATCCGCTGGTCAGTGTTGAAATTGCGCTGGACGGAACCACTCAGGCGACTCTCGCTGAAGCACCGTATACCTTCACCATCGACCCGATGACACTTGCGCCCGGCGCGCACAGCCTGACCTTCACCGCCACCGATGAGGATGGTGATGTGGGCAGCGCATCGGTCGATTTTACTGTCGCGGCGCTGCCATCCAGCGTGAATATCATCCCGCCGATTGAGGGTGTCATTTCCGACCTTCAGGTCTTTACCCTCGAAATCACCGGGCAGACACCCGCGACCCATGTAGCCATCAGCCAGAATGGCGGTGATGCCGTGAATCTGGTCGAGCCGTACAACTTTGTGATCGATCCGTTCACACTCACACCCGGCGATCATCTCATCAGCATCACAGTGACCAACGCCGGGGGCGTAACCACAGGCATCACCAGCCAGTTCAGCGTACCGGAACTTCCGATCCAGTTCACACTTACGGGCATTGAAGCCGGTCAGGAAATCAGCGAACCCACCACAGTCAGCGTTGATATTTTCAGCAGCCAGGCTCCGGTAACTGCGATTACCTTCACGCTCAACGGCAATCCGCTGGACATGGTCACAACGGACGCGGTTGTGCTTGACCCGGCAAATCTGCCACCCGGCCCGGCAGCATTAGCAGCGACGGTGGAAAATGCGCTCGGCCAATCAACGACCCAGAGCATTACCATTCAGATTGCGGCGCTGCCGCCCGTGGTGACAATCAGCGGCCTTGAACTGGGCGAAACACTGGAAGCAGATCGCACCGTTCAGATCGAGGTGGATAGTCAGACGCCAGTGGCGGACATCACAGCACAGGTTGACGGACAGGCGCTCGAAGTCATCACGGGCGAGCCGGCCAGTGTGCTGCTCGATGTGCTGGCGCTTGGTCCCGGTGCGCATGTGCTGTCCGTAACGGTCACTAACCAGGCCGGGCTTACCGCACAGGTCGAAACAGCGTTCACTATCGCAGAAGGGCCATCGCTGACCGCAACGGCGCAGGTGACGCCGAGCTTTACCCCGACTGACACACCTTTGCCAACAGCGGAAGTATCGCCAACCGAGACCCCTGACGATCAGGCGACGGTGCTGGCACGCGCGGTACAAATGACGGCTACCGCTGTGGTACTCTCAACAGAGGACGCGAGGATCGCGCAGGCCACCATCACAGCAGAAGCCGAGGGACAGGCTGTCGCAACCGCCACATCCGCAGCCGTGATGCAGGCCGAGACGGCGGACGCACAGGCCACTGTCGCCGCACAGGCGACAGCCGCTGCAGCAGATGAAACGGCAACGGCGGAGACAGCCGCTCAGATTGCGCAGTTAACCGTTACAGCCCGGACCGCCAGCGACGCACAGGCTACTCTGGACGCACAGGCTACTCTGGACGCACAGTCTACCGCGGACCTAATCTGCACAGTCAATGCGCAGGCGACGGCAGACCTGGCGGCTACCATCAACGCACAGGCCACGCTTGACGCGGCTGAGGCGATGACCGCGCAGGCCGGTGCTTCTGAAACTGCTGTCTCTGAGCAGGCAACAGTTGATGCGCTGGCAACGGCGAACGCCGCATCAACAGCGACTCAGGCCGCCCTGGATGAACAGGCGACGGTCGACACAGAGGCTACGGAGAGCGCCGCCCTCACGGCCACGCAGGTTACGCTTGACGAAGAAGCCACCACAGTTGCCCTCGCTGCACTGGACACACAGGCCACAGAAAGCGCCGCGCTGACTGCAACGCAGACTGCCCGTGACAATCAGGCAACGGCTGATGCGCTGGCGACTCAGAACGCCGCCATGACCCGAACACAGACCGCGCTCGATGCGCAGGCCACAGAAAGCGCCGCGCTGACTGCAACACAGAGTGCCCGCGACAATCAGGCAACGGCTGATGCGCTGGCGACTCAGAACGCCGCCATGACCCGGACACAGACCGCGCTCGATGCGCAGGCAACAGAACGCGCAGCCGAAACTCAGACACAGACTGCACTGGACTCGCAGGCAACTGAGAACGCCGCCATGACCCGGACGCAGACCGCGCTCGATGCACAGGCGACGGCGGATGAGGAAGCTACTGCAAATGCACAGGCAACGGCGTCTGCCGAACCAACGGAAGAAGTTACGGAGGCTGTGACCGAGGTAATTCCAACGGAAGCCGGAACCGCAGTAGCTCAGGAAGTGACGGCTCCGGCGGCCACGCCAACAACGCCGGGCGAGAGCGCCAGTCCGGTTCCAACTATCACGCCCATCGGCACGTTAGTCCCGGCGCAGGCTGAAACAACACCTGCCAATGAGGGACTCATTCCGATTGTCGTCATCATCGTGATTATTGTGGTACTGCTGCTGCTGCTCTACGCTTTACTCAGCCGGGCACGCCGCCGGCGCAGATAGCATCCACCTGGGGCCGGTTGAACCAATCGGCCCCTTTTTTATTCCCGCATGATTTGCCGAAGGGTCTCCGCATCGACATTGCCGCCGCTGATCACGATCACCGTCGCCTGGTCATCCGGCTGTATCACACCGCTGCGCCACGCTGCCACGCCGACACTTCCGCCGCCTTCGACCACCCATGCGCATTCGTACAGCAGCCAGCGCATAGCGTCGGCGATGGCCTCTTCGGAAACCAGCACAATCTCGTCTACATAACGCTGCGTCAGACTGGCCGTAATGGCATTCGCCTCAATTTCGCCGGAAAGCGCCTCAGCCAGTGTCTCCCACACCTGTGGCAGAGCCGTATCATAAAACAGGTTGTACATTGCCGGGGCCGATTCAGCGCACACGCCGATCACCTCGACAGTCGGTTTGAGCGACTTCAGCGCCAGTGCGACGCCCGAAATCAGGCCACCGCCGCTGACCGGCACGATCACACGCTCGATCTCCGGCAGGCTGTCAAAAATCTCCAGCCCGATTGTGCCCGCGCCGGCGACAATCAGCGGGTCGTTGTATGGCGAAATGAAGGTTGCCTTCTCATCGCGGGTCAGGCGCTGGGCTTCTTCCTCGGCTTCGTCATAATTATCGCCGTACAGCACCGCCTGCGATCCATACTGATGAACCCCGGCCACCTTGCTTTTGGGTGTGTTTACCGGCATCAGCACGCGCGCCGTTATGCCCAGCAGATGGGCCGCATAGGCCACACCCTGCGCATGATTGCCGGATGAACAGGCGACGATACCTTTTTCCAGCGCCTTGCGGTTGAGGGATAACATCGCGTTCAGCGCGCCGCGCACCTTGAATGAGCGCGTCTTGTTGACATTTTCCAACTTGAGCCACACCGCCGGGCCGAGATCAGGAACTTTTTCGAGGGGGGTTGGATTAAGATAGGGCGCAAGCCGATAGCGCGCCAAAGCAATATCAGCTAATTCAACCATTTATTTCTCCGGTCAGATAACAGCCGTATAATGAAAAAGCCTTTACAGGCTGATTCTGCGCCGACTGGGGCAGATTTGCAACGGCTGGATTTGCACATCCGACCAACGCCAGCGATAATTCGCTCACGTTGGTTTCACTTACGGCTGAGGGAACAATGAACCCGGCAACCGATAACCGGATATTACGCCAACAAGCCTACATGACGGACGAACACCTGAATGTGCGCTACCAGATTCACGAACAATACAGTGTACCGCAGGTCGATTTCCCCCGCTGGGTGCTGGGCCGGGTCGATTGGCGCGGTGATGAGGTGGTGCTCGATCTGGGCTGCGGACCAGGCATTTATGCCGAAGTCCTGATGCAGCAGCAGCCGGGCATCCGTTACTACGGTCTCGATCTATCCAGCGGAATGCTGGCAAAACATCCCTACCCGCGTAGTCTGGTACAGGCCGATGGGCAATATCTGCCCTTTGCCGACTGCACATTTGATGTGGTGATGGCAAACCACGTCCTTTACCATCTGCCGGATATTGAACGCGCCACACGGGAAATCCGCCGCGTTCTCAAACCTGAGGGGCTGTTGATGGCAGCCACCAACAGTGCTGAAAGTATGCCCCAGTTCCACGACCTGTATAAACGGGCCATTATGGTGCTGACCGCGCCGGGCACACAGGTGATCGTACCCCGGCCAGCCAGCCATGCCTTCACGCTGGAAAGTGGAACCCGCTATCTGGCACGCCAGTTCTTTGCCGTGGTGCGCCACGATCTGCCGGGTATGTTTGTATTCGATAAGCCGGAACCGGTTCTGGCCTATCTGGAAAGTTCCCGCAGCCTGCGCGAACCGCAGCTTCCTCCGGGCGTTTCGTGGGATGCCGTGATGTTGATCGTACGCGAGCAGATCAAAAACCAGCTTAATTACGTCGGTGAACTGGTGGTTCACAAACTCAGCGGGGTGCTGGTGGCATCTGACCGGGGCGGTTTTATCCGCGATTACGTGATCCAGAGCGAAAAATCTGCCTAAACGCTGGCAAAGTGATCGCCGCTGTCCGGCTGATCCGGGCGATCAGATTCCGAACGCCGGAAGCCATAACGCCCGACCAGCGGGACAAAACGCACGCGCTCAGTCTGCTGGATTTCCCATCGATCACCTATTCGCGTCACATACTCCAGATACTGATCGTCCCGGCTGCCTACGGGAATCACCATCCGCCCGCCGTGAGGACTCATCTGTGAGCGCAGAGGGCCGGGCACAAATGGCGCGGCAGCCGTGACAATAATGGCATCAAACGGGGCCATATCCGGCAGGCCCTGGCTGCCATCGCCGACATAAATTTCGACGTTCTCTATCCCAAGCTGATCGAGAGCGCGCGAGGCGCGTCCAGCGAGCCGGGGATAATACTCCAGACTGTAGACTCGTCCGGCAAGTTGGCACAGCACAGCCGTCTGATAACCGGACCCTGTGCCGATTTCCAGCACAGTTTCCTGCCCGCTTAGCTGCAGCATCTGGGTCATCAGCGCGACAACAAACGGCTGCGAAATCGTCTGGTTTTCGCCAATGAGCAGTGGTTGATCGGTATACGCGAGGTGCTGAAGCGGAGGCGGCACAAACTGATGACGCGGCACAGCGCGCATCGCATCCAGCACGCGCTCATCCCGGATGCCCCGCGCTGCAAGCTGGGTCGCAACCATCCGGCTGCGCGAAATCGCATGACTGTCGTTCATCGAACCACCTCAACCAGCACTGCTTCGTTTATGTATAAATTCTAGTCTTACTTACCTGTCGAATTCCTAAAAAAACAGGACAAGTGCAGCCATAACGGGCGGTTCACTCGATACAACGCGACCAGATGCCATTGTCTGAAGTATAGCGTATCACCGCCTGCGAGCAAACCAGCCTTGCCCGGCGTTATCCCGACGAATTTGTGTGAAAGTTGCCGCATTCGTGGCAAACTTACCCTGCCTCTCTCACCGATTTTGAGGTTATCAACATGCGACGCTGTATCTGGTTTGTATGGATTGTACCTATCCTATTATTCATTGCGGCAGTTGCGCCGGGTTCGGTTCAGGGCCAGCTACCGCCGGTTTTCGTGACCAACACGCCCCCACCCCCACAACCAGTTATCAGCACGCCTGCTGCGCCGATCAACCGCTTTGTGCTGCGCTCCTGGCGCGAAAGCGATCTGCTGGAGGTACTGCATACCCGTGTCCGCCAGCTAAGGCCGGGAACTACGGACCTGCAACAGGCGGTTCAACTGATTCAGTATGAACTGGCGCAGCGGTTCCCCGGCGCGCCGCATGACCCTGCTGCGCGCGAGGGTCTGGTCAACGCCATGCTGGCCGCGCCACCCGGCACTATTGACATGCGCGCCGTCGTGCGACCATATATCGAAGCTGCCCTCAACCGGCGCGGCCCGGATCCACAGGGCAAACTGCTGCCGTTCGAGCAGGATGGTTTTCAGGTTGGCCTGATTCCAGCAAATATCGACGGCACAGGATCAGAGGATGCCGTGCTGCATATCCGCTACACCGGACCGGACGATCTCGTGATCTACGAAGACTACACGCCGGTCATTGCGGCGGCGAATGGTATCTATCGCATTCTGACCGCGCCGGATTTGCCCGCTGCGCCATTGGGCAACCTCGCTCAGGTGGAAATGGTGGGGGTTGGCGATTTCAACCGCGATGGACTGGATGAACTGGCGATTTCACTGGATGACGGCCAGCTCAACCGCGAACTGCGCATCTTTGGCTGGCGTGGCGGTAATCTGGTCAATCTGGTGCAGCCGGGGCAGCAAATTCGTTATGGCCTGATCGAGAACTGGATGGCCGGCGGTAATCCGCTGGAGATCCGAATTTACCGGGAAGAATCCGCTGAGTGGCAGTGCCTGGGCGAACAGGCGGTGACATGGCGCTGGAACGCCAATTTTTTCCGCCCTGCGCCCAGCCCGGAAGGCTACTTCTTCCAGAATACTGCCAACTGCCTGTTCTACGGCGCAGAGCCACTTTATGCTCTGCCCATTGACGAGGCGCTGGCAACGATCAACGATATTCTGCCGTTTACGCCGTCGGAGGATGATTACAGCGCGCAGCGTGCTCGCATGATTCAGGCGATGCTTCAGGCGTTTAAGGGCGACTTCGGTTCGGCGCTGGCGACGACACTCGATCTCGAAAGCCGCGCGGAGCCGGGTTCGTGGCTGGCGGAACAAACCGGGGCGTTTATCACCGCGCTGGGAACACCTGATATCCAGCCGCTGCAAGTATGCGCTGCGCTGCTGGAAGCAAGCGCGCATGGCGCCTGCAACATAGACGATGCGCTCACCCGCATCCTTGCTGAACACCCGCTTTCCCGCAGACGCGATATTCAGGAGCAGCTGCTCGAACTGGGAATCGTGGTCCAGAATCAACTGACCCTCTCGACAGTTGGCCGCGCAGTCCGGCAGGCGGTGCGCTTCTATCTGGCCGGGGAACACTGGTGGGCCTTCGCGCCGCTTGACCCCCAGTTTTATATCGCGGAGAAGATCGACCCGCTGCCCGGCTTCGAGCCGATTCGCGCACCGCTGCCCGTGATTACAGCGCCGCCGGCAGTGTACGACGCCCTGCTGGTAAATGACGCGCCGGTAACAGCCCTCACGCTGATGGATGGTCTGATACGCAGCAATCCACAGGCGGCTGTGTCTGCGGAAGTGCGTTTCTTGCAGGCACTCAGCTTTGACCTGCTGGCAGACCGTACCCGCGCCCGGCAGGCGTATTATGACCTCTGGCAGCAAAGCCCGCTGTCCGTCTGGGGACAACTAGCGGCGGAGCATCTGGAACAGCGTTAAAATAGAGGGGCATCATGTTTTACAGGGATACACAATCGGAAAAAGTTCTATGAGACTGGTTACCTTCACCCATAACAATCGGATGCAGCTTGGAGAGATCGTCGGTGATGACGTGTATGTGCTGTCCTCATCCGACACGATGCGAATGCACGAAATGATCCGGCGCGGGATCACGCCCCTCCGCGTCAGCCAGCGATACCCACTCGCGGAAGTCAGCCTGCGCGCGCCGGTGCGACCCGGCAAGATCATCGCCATTGGCCGCAATTACGCTGAACACGCCAAAGAAACCGGCAACGAGCCGCCGCCCCGCCCTCTGATTTTCGCCAAGTTTCCAAGCAGCGTCATCGGGCCTGGTGAGGCAATCACGTGGAGCGAGTCGATCACCAAGGAAGTGGATTGGGAGGTCGAACTGGCGGTCATTATCGGCAGAAGAGCACGCCATGTAAGCGAAGAAGATGCGTTGAAGCATGTCTTCGGCTATACCATCGCCAACGATGTGTCGGCCCGCGATCTGCAACTGCGCACCGACGGCCAGTGGACTCGGGGCAAGAGTCTGGACACATTTTGTCCGCTGGGGCCGGTTATCGTGACCCGCGATGAAATCGAAGACCCACAGAACCTCAGTCTTTCCACAAAGGTCAATGACGAGGTGATGCAGGAAGGCAATACGAAGGATATGATCTTCAACGTCGCCTACCTCATCCATTACCTGTCGAAGCATTTCACCCTCGAACCGGCGGACATCATCCTGACCGGTACGCCGCCGGGTGTGGGCGAAGGCCGCGACCCAAAGGTTTATCTCAAGGATGGCGACATCGTCACCTGCACCATTGATGGCATTGGCGAACTAACCAACCCGTGCAAAGTGGTCGAGTAGAAGGCCAGTAAGTGATGTGGCGGGGTATTGATCCCCGCCCACTGTTTTCAGCCCACCGCCGCGACCTACTCCGGCAGACACAGGCCGGTCAGTCCATCGGGTAGAGGCTGCAACCGCCATCGACAGTCAGCACAGCGCCGGTCATATAGCGCGCTGCCGGGCTGCACAGAAACAAAAAGGCATCGGCGACTGTTTCCAGCGGCTGCATAAAACCCAGCGGAATCGCCTTCTGTGCCCGCGCCCGATAAACAGGATCGGTGTCCCACTGCCATTTTGCCAGCCCGACAGCAACGATACCCGGCGCAATCGCGTTCGCCCGGATACCGTGTGGAGCCAGTTCCCGCGCAAACGAACGCATCAGTTGATTCATCGCCGCCTTGCTGGCGTTGTACGGCCCAATCTCCGGCCAGGGGACATTGGCTACCCATGAGGTTGTAAAGATCAGATGGCCCGCGATCTGATCGGCAAGCATGGATCGGGCCGCCGCCTGACCCAGCAAAAAGGCTGTCGTCACATTGACGGTCTGGGTCCTGTCCCAATCCTGCCGGCTGAGTTCGAGAATCGGCCCCGGAACCACTGTCCCGACATGACACAGGGCCGTGTGTACTGGCCCGAATCTGGCCCGCGCCGCCGCGATCAGTTGCTCGACGCCGGCTTCTGTGGTGACATCCGCCTGCACGTACTGGACTCGATCTGCATGAATACCGGCTGCTTGCAGACGCTGCGCCGCGTCGGCGGGTTCAAGCAGATCATTGACCGTCATATGTGCGCCATGATCGGTGAGTTTCCTGACAATGCCAACACCAATCGCTCCTGCGCCGCCCGATATAATAATATGCTGATCCTTAAGCGCATCATCCCGAAAAGTCATCAAGCTGCCCTCCTTCTGCCAGTGCCATCAGCAGCCAGATAATGTATCCTCATCGGGCACGAAACCCAAGCTCTGCCTGTTCCAGTCACTACCTTACCCCGCCCTTTAATGCAGGTAGCGCAGAGGGTATAATCCAGAGTGATCCAGATTATTCACCAAGGACACACCGTGCCAATCCTGCGCGAAGGCGAACTGGATATTATCAGTCACAGCGTGGAGCAGACCCAGCGGCTAGGGGCGCGGCTGGGGGCACTGCTGCAACCGGGGGATGTGATCTGTCTATCAGGCGATATGGGCGCCGGCAAGACCATGTTTTCCATTGGCATTGGCCGGGGATGGGGCACGATCCATCCGTTAACCAGCCCAACATTTAATCTGATTCACGAACACCGGCGCCAGAAAGACAACAAACGCCTTTATCATCTCGATTGCTACCGGCTGTCCACGCCGGAAGAAGCCGAAATGATCGGCCTCAATGAGATATTGAACGGGCGCGGCGCTGTGATTCTGGAATGGCCGGAACATATCGAACCGGTGCTGCCAGAAGAGCGCCTGTGGATTGATCTGCGCATTCTCGAACCAACCCGGCGCAACTTCATCTTCAATGCCACCGGCAAACGGTACGAAGAACTGCTCAAGGCGTTCCGCGAATCGACCTTTGGGATATAAAGATCATGCTTCTGGCGATAGACACAGCGACCCGCCTCATGAGTCTGGCTCTGCATGATGGGCACAGATTGTTAGCGGAAGAGACCTGGCATACCCCTAACAACCACACTGCCGAGCTGGCCCCGGCGGTTCAAACGCTTATGGCGCGCTGCGATGTCACGCTGGATGAACTGACTGCCCTCGCCGTGTCCATCGGGCCGGGATCGTTTACCGGTGTGCGCATCGGGGTGGCACTGGCGAAGGGGATCGCTTCGGTACGCAAACTGCCGCTGGTGGGCGTCTCAACCGTCGATACGCTGGCCGCTGCGCAGCCGCCGTATCCGCGCCACGCGCTGGTGACCGTGATCGAAGCCGGGCGCGGGCGCATCATCGCGGCGACCTACCGCTGGGGAAAAGGCGAGTGGGTGCATCGTGGCGAGCCGCGCCTGATGGACTGGGAGACGCTGCTGGCAAACATTGATGGCCCCGCTTACGTAGCCGGCGATATCGACGATGAAGGCCGCGAAGCTCTGGAAAACGCTGAAGCCCGCGATCTTCCGGTCAGAGTTACGCCGTCTGCGCTGTGCCTGCGACGTGCCGGCTTCCTCGCCGAGGTGGCCCTGGCGCGCCTGAATACTGGAGAAGAGAATTTCGATCCGGCGTTAATCGCTCCGATTTATGTCAAAACCAGAGACGTGCCCTGAAGCAACGAACGTCATGAACCCGAAACTGACCCTGCGCTACATGCGTCCGGGGGACATCCCCCAGGTCGTCGCCATCGACAACGAGTCGTTCAACCCACCCTGGTCGGCCCGATCTTATGCCTATGAAGTCAGCGAGTCGAGCTACAGCCATATGGTCGTGCTGGAAAACGGTCCTACTGAAGCGCCGGTCAACGGATGGCGGCGCTGGCTGCAATCGTGGGTACGCCCCAGAGGACTGGTCGTGGGTTATGGCGGGTTGTGGTATATTGCCGGCGAGGGACACATCAGCACCATCGCCACCCATCCCGATCATCGCGGGCTTGGCTATGGCGAGATTCTGCTGGCTGCCATGATCCAGCGCGCGATCACGCTTCAGGCCGAATATATCGTGCTGGAAGTGCGCGTGACCAATACCATTGCCCAGAATCTTTACCGGAAGTACGAATTTGAGATTTTTGGCACGAAGCCTAATTACTACCGCCTCGACAACGAAGACGCTTACGATATGCGCCTTGACCTCACCGACAAAGCCATGATCGCCCGTTTTAAGCGGCGCTTTGCCGCCATCAGGGCGCAGCAGCCCTTTATCGACCTGTATTCCGAAGTGCCCTCACCGAAGAGAAAACCGAACTAAGCGGCCCATGCATATTCTGCTTGTCACGACCTATTTCGAGCCGGACTCCGGCGCAGCAGCGGTGCGCCTCTCGCGGTTGGCAAAACTGCTGGCTCGGCGCGGGCATAAACTCACGGTGTTAACATCGCTTCCCCATTATCCGCACGGACAGATAGCTGCCCGCTATCGTCAAGCGTGGGCTGTCGAGGAACAGCGCAGCGATATGCGCATCATGCGTTCGTGGCTGTGGGCCACACCCAGCCCGCGCATCAGCCGCAAACTTATCAGCCAGCTTTCTTTCATGCTGACCACCACGCTGAATGGGCTGACATTGTCCTGCCCCGATGTCATTCTGATCGAGGCGCAGCCGATATTCACCAGCCTCGCCGGGCTGATTCTCAGCCGCCGATTGGGTGCGCCCTACGTGCTCAATGTGTCCGACCTGTGGCCTGACCATCTGCTGTCGGTGGGGGCGCTGACCGAAAACCACCCCGTCTATCGACTGGCGCGTCGACTGGTCGATCTGACTTACCGCCACGCCGCCGCCATCACGGCGATGAGTCCGTTATGGGCGGAAAAAATCGAGGGGTATATCGGGCAAAGCGACAAAATTCAGGTGATTTTCAATGGCGTTGACCTGAAAACATTTCGCCCTCACCTGGATGCAGCCGCTTTTCGCTGCAAATATGGGCTGAACGGCTGCCGTACCGTGTCTTTCATCGGCACATTCGCCACCCAGTACGATTTTGATACGATGCTGGCTGTAGCCCGGCGCTTCAAACACCGCCCTGACACACAGTTCGTGTTCATCGGTCAGGGCAGCCAGAATGACATCCTGCAACGTGAGCTGGCGGGCGGCGACATTACCAACGTCCGCTGGCTCAAATGGATTGACCATGCTGAAATGCCACAGGCGTGGGTAGCCTCCGCTGTCACCTTCTGGGCGCTGCGCCCGCAGGACCTGTACCGGGGGACGATCCCGGCCAAACTCTACGAGGCGATGGCAAGCGGCACGCCGATTGTGGCAGCAACTGAAGATGTGGCGGCCAATCTGATTACGGCAAGCGGGGGCGGCTTTGCCTTTCCGTTTGGTGATGTGGAGGGCATGACGAGTGCGATTCAACGCCTGCTGGACGATGACGCTCTGCGGCAACAGACGAGCACTGCCGGGCGCGCCTACGCTGAACAACATTTTGATGCAGAGCAGGTGATTTTTGAGTACGAATCCGTCCTGCTGCGGGCAACAACAGGCTGCGGCTCTTAACCTCGTTGAGGCTGGCATGGCGCGAACACTGACAGTCAGTTTCATCATTCACGATGACTTTTCACATATTCATGGCGCGCTGGAAAGTCTCTATGCGGGGACAGAAACGGACTTTGAAATTTACATCACTATCAATACCGCCCCCCACGTCGCAGAACTTCAAACACTGCAATCCGCCTTCCCGGATGTGCATCTACACATCAATGAGAAGCCCGCAGGATTTGCCACAAATCACAACCGGATAATGCAGATGACCGAATCGCCCTTTCTGGCGCTGCTCAATGATGACATCAGGCTCCAGCCGGGCGTACTGGATGAGATTATCCAGTTCATGAAGTCACATTGCGACGTTGGCCTGGTCGCACCTTTGATTCAGAATCCCGATGGCACACCGCAGTTGAGTGTTTTCAGCGACCCCACGTTGTTTCGTGCCGTCTATAAAATAAGTGGACTGGGAAATCTCACCCCACATGGTGGTATTGTCCGGCGATTCCTGCTGCGAACAGGAATCGCCGGATGGTTCAGAACGGAATCGCTCAAAGACGATCTGACCATGAGGGATGTACCGGTCGTTGTTGGTGTATGCATGATTGTGCGCCGCGAAGTTTATCAGCTTGTCGGCGGCATGGATGAAGACACACGAGTTTACGGGGAAGAATATGGCTGGCACAGGCGTATTCGGCAGGCAGGCTGGCGGATTGTGTTCATGCCACAGGTTGCTGTCACTCATTACAATGTGCGGCGTCTGCCAACAGGCTGGAAACTGGCCGAACACCGCAAATCAATTCTTGCCTATTTCCTGAGATATAAACCCCGCTGGCAATCCGTCATTGTAAGAGTCAGTATCATCATCTTCCATCTTCTATGGGCGTTCCTTAATCTGCCGATCAGCCGAGGGCAAGCCCGCCAGCACTGGCTAGCAGTTCGTGTTGGGCTGCACTGGCGGTTACCCCCTTAATAACCATAACGAACCATTTGGGGCGAGTCTTTTACCGTGTCGTAAAAATGCCGCAATTCAGCATCGTTTTCGTATGCTCTGGCCCGACTGGCGTTAATTCCAACGCTGGCATTCTGAATCTGGGCAGAATTGGCTGCAATGCCCACAAAATCACATATATCCTGTAAAGTTGCTGCCGGATTTGCCAGAAAATATTCGTACTGAATGACTCTGGTTCGATCAGGATGCCAGCCTGCAATATGCTTGTCAGCGCGCCGCGTGTAGGTTTCCCATAGGGCGAATCCATCCTCAAGTGTGAAATTGCGGACGTACAATTTAGGCGATAGCTGGTTCCACCATGAGAAAGCCAGGCGCCTTTCCAGGTTGCGCCATCGCTGAAAATGCTTTAACCCAGCCTGGCTTCGTACCCGCAAGCTGTTCGCCACATCCACGCCATTACGATAGATATGGATCACCTTTGCATCCGGGAACAATTCCAGCCAGATGGGTAGCGTGAATGTGTTGCGCGGGTCTTTCCAGCCCCAGGGAAAATCGAGGTTCGCAACGGAGCGATAACGCAGATACCGGGGCCAGCCGAGAAAACTAACCGCGCGGGGTGTTTTCAACACATAACACAGGAAATCACAGAACAGGGGCCGCACTATTTCATCATTGAGCACCCGATCAAACAGCTCTGGCTGATCCCACGCACCGCCACTTTGCCGCAAAAGCCAATTGTTGAGGTGATAAAAAAACAGTGCCTCCTGATTCTGGTTTTGACGCCACCCCATAAAGAGACCCAGACGTTCCAGAATATCGGTCAGAAGGCTGGTTCCTGATCGGTGCATACCAATAATGATTACAGGGGGATACGCTGATTTCACGTCACTCAACCCATTGGAATTAACTGCTCATATTGCAAATCTTGAGAAGTATAAGTCCGCGAGAACTGCGCTACCAGTGCCGTTTGACGGACAGCTACCTTAATCAACTGCTCTGAAATATTTAGTCGCCCCCTGCGGCGTGGGGCCGGCGGGTGAAAATCCGGGCCGGGGGCGGTACAATCGGGCCATCTGAACAGTTTTATCGGACACAGGACACCGCTTCATGACTCACGCTGAACACACCTCCCCGGTCATCGACCTCGCCCGCGATCTGGCCGATCAGATCGCCACCCGCGCCGACAGCGCCGATAAACAGGGCCGCCTGCCCCCTGAGGATGTGCAGGCGCTCAAAGAGTCCGGCTATTTCGCCATCAGCGTGCCGGCAGCTTATGGCGGGCTGGAACTCTCGCTGCGGGCGTGTGTCGAAGCCCAGCTTGAACTGGCGCAGGGCAGCGCCTCAACGGCGATGGTCGCCGCCATGCCCATTCACATGATCGGGGCCGCGCGCGAAAATCGCCAGTGGGCAGATGAACATTTCGAGCAGTTGTGTCGCATTTTGCTTGATGGCGGCCTTATCAATAGCTGCGCCAGCGAACCGGCGCTCGGCAGTCCATCGCGCGGCGGCACGTTTCACACCCACGCCGTCAAAACCAGCGGCGGCTACTGCATCAACGGCCATAAAAACTGGTCCACCGGCGGGGCACACCTGACTCACCTGCTGGTCAGCCTGACCCTCGATGGCGAAACAGCCCAGTTCCTCGTGCCGAATCACCTGCCCGGCATTCGCTGGGAACCGACGTGGCAGCACGCGCTCAGCCTGCGGGCCAGCGACAGCGACGACGTGTATTTCGAGAATGTGATCGTGCCAGAAGAAAACCTGCTGCGGCGCGGCGCTCAGAAGCCTGGTCCCAACGCCTGGTTCCCGCTGCTGACAGCGGCGGTTTATTTCGGCGCGGCGATTGCGGCGCGGAATGCCGCTGTTCGCTTCGCATTGGAGCGCGTGCCAACGGCGCTCGGCAAGCCAATTGCCACCCTGCCGAAGATTCAGCGGCAAATCGGGGAGATCGACACGCCGCTACAAGCCGCGCGTCTGATGCTGCTGGACGCCGCCGGGGCATGGGATAATCAGGAACCTGATGCGTGGGCGCGGGTGGTGGCAGCCAAACACTTCGCCAACGAAGCCGCCATCCTCGCCACCGACATCGCCATGCGTGTGGTTGGCGGTCAGGCCCTTACCGGCGCACTGCCGCTCGAACGCCACTTCCGCGATGTACGCGGAGGCATCACCCACCCGCCATCAGGCGATACAGCACTGGAAATCGTCGGGCGCGCCGCTATCGATGCGCTGAGCAATGGAGCCAGCCTGTGACCGTATCGCCGGCAGACCTGCCCTATCTCTACCTGACGACGACCGGCTGGAAAAGTGGCCGCCCACACGAAATTGAAATCTGGTTCGTGGCCTACAACGGCGCATATTACCTGGTGTCGGAACGGCGCGAGCGTTCGCACTGGGTCCAGAATATCCGGCACAACCCGGCCATCAGCTTTCGCCTGGGCGAAACGCATTACCACGGCACAGGCCGCATTATTGACAATGCTGCTGAGCCGGAACTCGCTGCTGCCGTCAGCAGGCTGATGGATGACAAGTACGGCTGGAGCAGCGGGCTGATCGTCGAATTAAAACCGGCCTAACCCGCCTGGTCGAACAGGGTCAGAAGCTGGGCGCCGCGATTCGTCAGCCGATAATACACCCGCCGACCGCTGCGGTGCGGTTCGACCAGCCCGGCCTGCTGCAAGCGGCCCAGATGCTGTGACGCAGCCCCTGCGGATATTTTCAAGCGGCGAGCTACTTCGCTGGTATTGGAAGGAGTCAGCAGCGTTTGCAGCACACGCGCCCGCCCCTCACCGATTGCCAGTTCCAGCGATTCGTTGCGCTCGATACTATCGGGCCGCCAGTTGCCGATGCCCCGGGCCATGTAGATAATCATCGGCTGCCATTCCGGCTCGATCTGCCAGTGAACGCCACAGACTGTAAAAATCGAGGGAACCAACTGTATTCCATCACCTGCCAACCGAAATTCGGCTTCGCAGCCGTTCTTCGCCAGTTCGATGACTCCATCGCGGTATTGCAGCTCGCGCGTTTCCAGTCCGTTAAACATCTGCTCCGGCCCATACAGCGCCATCTGCCGGGCATGATAGATCACATCGCCTTCCAGAACCGCAGTCAGGCTCGACCAGTATGGCTCCAGCGCCCGCCGCCAGTACAGCCGCAGCTCATCCGCCAGACACAGCAGCGCCTCCTGGGGGTGAGTCAGGAAGAACTGCAACAGGTCCGATTCACCCCCCATCTCAATCAGGCGCTGAATGTTCTTCCGCACCAGATCGTCAGGGTTTGCCAGCATCCTCTGGATTTCGTGTTCCAGGCTTAACTGCACCACAGTAGGGGTCGGAGTGAGGAAATCCGGGATGTAACCGACATCTGGCCGGATCGTGGCTTCCATAAACGGCAGCTTGATCCCGTGCAGCGCCCGCTGCGCATTGTCAACCCACTTCGGGTACAGATGATGCCATTCCGGTTTACCCAGAATGCGGTAGCTGATCGACAGTTCGATCAGCGGGTTATAGGCAAAACGCGTTTCCAGTAGATCCTTCGGTGTAACATGAATCTTGATCGACATGGCAGCCGTTTCATTTCTCCCTCCGGATTTGTTTTCATCATACACCAGAACAAACGAGCGGGAAATCATTTTAGTAAAAACTAAATAAGTTCAGCTTTCCGGCGTCTTGCCCTACACTGAGGATGGTGCAGCAGAAAAGGGCGAAAATTCATGAGCGATCAATTCAATGAATATTATCTGCGAGAATATCTCAATGCGCGCCGCAGCAGGTTGATGGATGAGGCCCGGAAGGAACGTTTGAGGAATGAAGTATTAGCGGCGGCCCGGCGGCAAAAACAGCCGCGCCGGATCAGCAGCGGCTTTCTGGCAGGTTTGTGGAACATTTTGCAGGCGGCAGTTCAGCCTTCCTCTCAGCGTTCGACACCGCGACGAGATCACACCAGTCTGGAATCGCCGGCTTCGTAGTCCGCAGCCTCCCGGCGATTTCTTCCTCTGTGTTGGGCGGCGTGCTTTTGCGCCGTCCTTGCTTTCCCGGCTGCTGGAATCAACAACAGGCGACTGCACAGCCGCCTGTTGCTATTCCATACCACCGGTCATTTTACTGCGCCACGTTAACCATGATCCGGCGCGGCTTCGCTTCTTCGGCCTTGGGCAGCACCAGCCGCAGCACACCGTTTTCATAAGTTGCTTCGGCGGCGGAGACATTTACCGGGACGTTGATCTGCAGGCGGCGTTCAAACTTGCCGTGAAAACGCTCGCGCAGAATGTACTCGATGCCCTCTTCAACGCCGTTGATCTCGCCGCGAATAACCAATTCGCCATCATCAACCGTGATATCGAGATCATCCAGTTTCAGGCCGGGAACAGAAGCAATCAGCACCACCTCATCATCGGTAACATAGGCATCCACCGGCAGGCGATAAATGCGTTCCTGCGGAGCAGCAGCCGGACGAACATAACGACGGGTCACAGAATAAGGCTGACGAACCAGCAACATAGCATATACTCCTGTTTTTGCTTCTGGCTTGGTTTCACCGCCTATGGTAACGAAGGCGTATAAGAAAAATATTGATGTTGTGTAGGCGTTGCGTAGGAGTAAATCAGCCGGCTAGCGAGGCATATTCTGTGACAGGACCGTCCGCAGGCGACCCTCCAGTTCGCTGAGCATAATCGCTGTCGCACCCCAGACCTTGTGGCCGTTGAAGGCGTAAAACGGCACGCGTATCAGCACGCCGTTAAACGGCCACTGCTCGACCCGCTTGCGGTTATCATCCAGCAGGGCGGCCAGCGGCACATTGAGCACTTCCGCCACCTCATCGGGGTTCGGCTGAAAAACCGGCTTATAATCCAGTGCCGCGACTATCGGAAAAACCTCAAAGTCGCTCGGAGGGATGTAGATTGGGGTCAACCGGCCAAGCACGTCAGCAGCCGGGTCACACACGCGCAGCTCTTCACACGTCTCCCGCAGCGCCGTCTCCACGAAGCTCGCGTCTGTTGGGTCCCGCCTGCCGCCCGGAAAGCTGATCTGCCCGCTGTGTCCGCGCAGATTGTCAGTGCGCCTTGTAAGGACGAAATGCAGTTCACCCGCCACCGGGAAAAGCAGCACCAGCACCCCGGCCTGCCTCGAATTTGCCGTCTTCTGCGCAGTGGCAGAGTGTGTGCCGGGGAGCATCAGCGCCTGTGCCGCAGCCGCATCAAAGACGGGCAAATCCAGCGCGGCGCGTACATCATCCAACGTAATCAGTGTATCGCCTGCCATACGTGAATAAAATGATCGTATCGAGTATAAAGCTGTCCGCCAGCAGATTCCGGCGGTGACGCGACTTTCGGATACAGCCGCAGCCGTAGCGCCTCCCAGCCAGGCCGCTCGGCAGCATCCCACGCCAGCAGCACATCCTGAATCGCCAGCAGCGCATCAGGCGAGCCAAAACTGCGGACTTCGCCGTGCGCATGGAACGGCACGAAAGAGGCGCTGCCCGGTCGGATGAGCGCAAAGCCGTGCCCATCAATCCCGTAGACCTGCTGGTTGGCGTTCAGGTTATACGCCGCAAAGGTAAATCCATCCGGCAGGTTCAAAATAAAATAGGGCAGAAAACCGTGAAAATAATCACTGCCACTCAGGCGAATGTCGAGCAGGCTGTGTTCCACACCGTCTGACAGCAGGGCATGGAGCGCGGCGCTGTCGAGCAGCGGCACTTCGTTCGAGGTCAGCACCAGCGACGAGTTGCCGACCCGCTGAGTCACGGTCGGCCCTGCGCTCACACCACGCAGCCGGATAAAACCGCACGGCAGATTCGACTCGCTGTAAAGCGTGTTGTCAGCCTCCAGGTGCAGGGCCGCACTGACCTGCATCGCATCGAGCCAGAGTGGGGCGACGATGATGCCGCGCGGCTTGAGTTGATTCACCCACGCCTTCGGGATGTCCCACACCCCGGCTGTTGCAATAATCCGATCATAAGCGGCACGCGGGGCATAACCCCCGGCCCCGTCGGCATGGACCACCCGCACTTCAATAGCGCCCGCCCGCTGCAGGTTCCGTTGAGCTTCCTGCACCAGTTCATTATCCAGTTCCAGCGAGGCGACGTTGCCCTGCGGGCCAACAATGTGCTGCATGATCGCTGCGTTATAGCCCGTACCCGTGCCAATCTCCAGCACATTGTGGCCGGGCTGCAACTCAAGCTGCCGCAGCATCATTGCCATCATCATGGGCTGGCTGGATGAACTGGTCACCACGCCATCCGGGTCGCGCTTGACCGGCAGCGCCTCATCT
>Ga0079224_100000515_pt1 | contig 38286 bp, 31 predicted proteins | sample Stecom2015_FD_80414 | JGI IMG/M metagenome (GOLD analysis project Ga0079224, IMG submission 80414) | Agricultural soil microbial communities from Utah to study Nitrogen management - Steer compost 2015 | ecosystem: Environmental > Terrestrial > Soil > Agricultural land | place: USA: Utah... | reverse complement strand
TCAGGCCGACGTAGACGGCGACGATGGCGAGCACGGCCGAGCCGGCGGTCCAGGTCATGTCGTAGCGCAACGGCACACCGGGGACGGCGAAACCGAGCATGGCGATGAAGTGCATGAGCCAGATGCCGACACCGCCGATGGCCACCGCGGACATGGCCAGCCAGCCCTGCCGCTGGCCCTCGCTGCGGGCGTCGACCGAGCGGCGGGCGGCGGCCAGGCCGACGAACGAGCCGATGACCGACACGATGTAGGCGAGCCACATCAGCCAGGCGCCCATTTCGAAGTGGTGGACGTCGTGGACGTGCTGATGCATGGGTCGGATCTCCTGGGTCGTCGAGCGGGCGGTGGGTCGTGGGTCAGAGGGCGCGTAGGCCGGCGAGGGTGCGTTCCAGCAGATTTCGCCACTGGTCGCGGTCGTCCTCCGGGGACAGGGTCTGGTGCTTGCCGACGATGCCGTCCACGATGAGGTCGCCGATCAGCACCCGGGCCACGCCGAGGGCGATGCCGAGTTCGGAGGCGATCTCGGCGACCGACGGCGGCGTGTGGCACAGGTCGGCGATACGGGCGTGGGATTGCTGGAAGGCGTCGAAGAACCCGTCGGCGACGGTCTCGATCAGCGCCTCCACCGGCAGGTCCACCGCGGCTTCGGTGCGCCCGCCGGTCACGGCGTAGGGGCGGGCCAGGCGCGGGCTGAAGTCGTCGTCGAAGACATCGTCCTCGTAGCCGCCCCGGTGAGCGCTGCCCTCGTAGGGGACGCCGCGCTGTCCGGCGCCCTCGTGGTGGGAAGCCCCGCCGTATGGTGGGTCGTCGTACGCGAAACCATCGTAGGAAGAGCCGCCGTAGGAAGAGCCGGCGTGGGGAGTGCCGTCGTATGGAGTGCTGTCGTAGGCGTTGTCGCCGGAGGGATCGGACATGACGGTGCTCAGCGGCCGGGACCGGTGGAATCGTCCGCGCTGCCGCGTTGCCTGGCCCGGTCGACGCCGGAGCGCAGCTGGGTCAGACCGTTGCGGATGTGCTCGGGGTCGCGGATGCGGGCGGGCAGCTGGGTGGTGACGGGGTCGGGGTGGTCGTGACCGTTGCGCACCCGGCGCGGCAGGACGGGGCGCGGACCGGACGGCATGCCCGCCTCCTGGTCCTGGCTGGCGCGGGACATCATGGCGCGCGGGCGGGTGTGCTGGGCGAGCGGCCGCACCACCAGCACCTCGAGCGGGATGCGCACCGCCGCGGTCACGCCGCCGCGCACGGTCTCCGGGTCGGTCCTGCGCAAGGTGACCTCGATGCCGTGCCGGTTGGCCAGCCTGCCGACCACGAAAAGGCCCATCCTGCGCGCGGTCTCGACGCCGATGGCGCCGCCGGTGGCCAGGGTGCGGTTGGCGTGGGCCATGTCGGCGTCGGCCATCCCGATGCCGGTGTCGACGATCTCGAGCATCAGGCCGCCGGTGGTGGCGTCGGCCGCGGTGAGATCGACCCGGCTGTCCGGTGGGGAGAACCGCAGGGCGTTGTCGAGCAGCTCGGCGAGCAGGTGCACCACGTCGGGAGCGACCGGACCCGCGATGTCGATGTCGAGGCCCGAGCGCAGCCGCACCCGATGGAAATCCTCGACCTCCGACATGGCCGCCTGCAACACCTCGGGCAGCGCGACCGGAGCCGTCCGGTTGCGGCGCACCTTGGTGCCGGCCAGCACCAGCAGGTTGTTGCCGTTGCGGCGCATCCTGGCCACCAGGTGGTCGAGGCGGAACAGGCTGCGCAGGCGGGCCGGATCGGCTTCGTCGTGCTCGAGTTCCTCGATCAGGCCGAGCTGCTGGTCGATCAGTGCGCGGTTGCGCCGGGACAGGGTCTCGAACATGTCGTTGACCTGGCGGCGGGTCTCGGCCTGCTCGCCTGCCAGCCGGATGGCCTGGCCGTGCAGCTGGTCGATGGCCTGGGCGAGCTCGTCGAGTTCCTCGCCGGTGCCGAGCGCCACGCTGGCCTCGGCCTCCTGTTCCGGGCTGGACTCGCCGGTCCTGATCCGCTCCAGGGCGGCGGGCAGATCCCGGCGGGCGGTGCGCAGCGCGCCCTCCCGCAGCCTGCGGACCGGGACGATCAGCGACTGGGCGACCAGTAGCGCGAAGGTGAACGCGACGAGCAGCGCGCCGATGACCAGCGCGGTGTCGCGCAGGGCGGCGGCCTCGGCGTCGGCGGCCCGGTTCTGGGCACGGTCGACCAGATCGGCGGCCAGACCGCCGAGCAGGGTGTCGTAGTACTCGGCGGCGCCGGTGTAGCCGTCGGCGAGCAGACCCGCGTAGTCGGCGGCCGAACGGCTGAGCACCAGATCACGACGCAGGTCGGCCGAGTCGGCGAGCAGGGTCAGTTCGCCGGACTCGACGCCCGCGGCGACCAGGCGGTCCAGCGCCGCGGCTTCCGCGCCCATCGGCATGGTCACGCGCAGGGCGGTGTCGGCGGCGCCCTGCGCGCTGCCGCCGATCACGAGGCGCTGGCCGGTGAAGGCGCGCCGCGCTTCCCAGGCGTCGTCGAATTGTTCGGTGAACTGGTCGATGTCCAGGCCGGAGCCCTGCTGGGCGGCGCCGGTGAGCGCGGACAGCAGGGCGACGTGCACGGTGTCGACGCGATCGGTCAGATCCCTCGGCGGGTCGGCGATGAGCAGCCGGTCGCGCAGTTGCCCGACCGCCTCCAGGGCGGAGTCGAACGCAGCGCGCGCCTCGGCCGAGTGATCGAGCGCCCTGGTGAGCGCGGTGATCGCGGCATCGGCCTCGTCCCGCGCGGCGACGATGTCGCCACCGGTGAGGCGGGTGACCGCCAGCGCGTCGACGGCGGATCCGGTCTCGACCACGACGGGGGCGATCCTGGCGACCTGCACGGCCGAACGGAAGTCCGCGGCCTCGGCGAGCTGGTGCTGGATACGGCTCGCGGCGAGCACCGAGGCGATGGCCACCGGCAGGGCGAGAACGGCGACGACTTTCCAGCGCAATCGCCACCGGCCGAGCCGATCGACGATTCCACCGAGCGCGCCTGGAGGGCTCTTGCGCTTCTGGACTTCCACGAGAGCACTCCGCATGGTTCTAGAAAACAAGCAATCCGCCAGCAACTGAATTACCGGCGCTTGCACCATAACCGGACAAGATCACCGACTCAACCACACGCAGAGCATCGCAAAGTGATATAGGTCACCATGTCGGGCAAACCCGCATCAATACCGGCCGCTCACCGGGCGAGAAACCGCAGCTACCCGCAGTAGTCGAATCCAATAATTTCTACGGAATTCCTCTTTCACGCTTAATGCGCGACGAGGGTTGAACGTTGAAGTTCGAATCCCAGGCGAGGGCGACGCAGGTGAGCAATCGATGCGGCGGAGCGCGCGAATTCGCCGATGGCACTCAGTAACTGGTCAGCAGTCCAAGTTCTGCGGGCGCGACGCACCGTACCGAACGGCATCGGGCGAACATCCTCCGGCTTCCCGCTGCGCCACCGGAAGCGGACCGAGACCACGGGGTTGCTCCGCCGAGCGATGCGGCGTGGAGCACGCCGATGCCAGCACCCAGAACGTGGTGAGCAGCACCGCGATCAGGGTGAGCGCGATCATCTGCTGCCTGCGGTGGTCGGAGCCGCCGCCTGCCCCCGGGTGGGCGGGCACGGCCGGGGCGGGCACGTGCCCGACCGGTGCCGGGTGCGCACGCGCGACGGCGCCGGCCCGCAGCCGGTGCGCGCCCCCTCGAACCCGATCGGTTCCCGAGGCCCACGCGCGCCGCACGGCGCCGGCGAGGGCGGGACCGGGTCGCGGGCGCTCGGCGGCCGGACGGGCAGGGGTGAACGCGGCGGCGAAGCCGGGCGCGGGAGCGGACGGAACGGGGTCGAGCCAGGTCGAGCGCAGGACCTCGGTGCGGCGGAAGCGCAACCCGCGCGGGCCGATCCAGGACGACCAGTCGTCGGTGAAGGCGGCATCGCCGTCGACTTCGGGCAACGGGGCGGTGGCGGGCGCACTCGTCTGCTCCCCCGCCGCGGGCCGGACGCGCACCGGAGGAGCGACGACACGGGTCGCGGCGGCGTGGTCGTCCGTCGGCGCGGCGAGCGGGTCCCCGGAACCGGCGGCACGGTGCGCGCCCTCCGCGAAGTCTTCGCAGTCCCCGAAGTGTCCTGGGTTCTCGAAGTGTTCGGAGTCCCCGAAATGTCCTGGCGCGGCGATGCTTTCGGGGACGGCGACATGTCCGGGGACGGCGACATGTCCGGGGACGGCGACATGTCCGGGGACGGCGACATGCCCGGGGACGGCGAAGCTGTCCCCGACCTCGCCGATGTGCGGGTGCGCGCTCCCGTGCGACGGCGCGACGGACACCGGCCGATCGTCCGGTTCGGCGAGCGCGAGGCCGGCCTCGGGCACCGGCGTCGGCCGGCGACCGGGCTGCCGGGCCGGGAAATCGGCAGGCGGCGCACCCACGGTGAACGCCGCGGGCACCATCTCCTCCCCCGCCCGCAGGTCGCCCCGCCGGGCGGTGTCGGCGTCCTCGTGGTCGTGGTGGTCGACGATGCCCCGCTTGCGCTGCTCGGTGTCGCGGCGCGCGGCGGAGGCGGCTGCCACGTATTCGGGACTGGCCAGGTAGTCGAGGCGCGCGCGGGCGGGGAAGCCCTCGGCGAGCAGGTCCTCGACCGAGACGCGCTCGCCAGCGCCGAGTTCGGTGATCAGGTCGTGGGCGCTCTCGGCGCTCCAGACGACGGGGCGGCTCGCGGTGCGGTGGAACCACGCGCGCAGATCGGCGGCGGTCTCGGCGACCACGACCCCGCAGCGCGGGCGGCCGGCGCCACCGCGCACGGTGATGTCGGACTCCCCGGGCGGCACGACGACGACCAGGCCCTCGACACGGGCTTCGGGATTGCGCGCGCGCACCGTCTCCGACAGGGCTGCGACGGCATCGGACATGCGGTCGAGCGAGCGCTTCGCGCCGGGAGTCTCGTTCTCCCCGAGGGGGTCTCCCTCGTAGCCGGACAGCTTCCAGCGACCGTCGGGGCGGACCGACAGCACGCCGTCGCGCGCGTCGGGGACGGTGCCCTCGACGTCCATGACGATGGTGGCGCGTGGCGTGAGGACGACCAGATCGGTGTGCTCACCCGAACCGACGCGCAGGGCGAGGCCGACGATGATCCACTGGCCGGACCAGGTGCGCATCCAGTCGATGACCCGCTGCTCGGAATACGCGACCGCAGTCGCCTCGTCGATGACCAGCATCGCGGCCGCCCTCCATCGCCGTCCCACGATCGACTGGCTCAACGGTAGGCCGCCGACCTGGCTCCGCATCGCCGAAAGGCACTGTAACAGCGGGGGATTGGCGGCGGCGCGGCGGTCACTGGGCAGCGCGGCGACGACGGGCTCCGCGCGCTGGTGGCGCGGGCGAACCCGTGGCACACTATCGAATCCGTACCTGGATTAGGAGCACCATGCGTCACCTGTTCTCGCTCGGAGTGTCCGCTCTCGCGGCCGCCGCCTTCGTCCTCGCCGCCCCCGCCTCGCCCTCGGCGTCGGCCGAGCCCGCCGAGTGCCATCCCTCCTACATCCCCTGCCTGCCGATCACCAGCGATGTGGACTGCGTGGGCGGCAGCGGCAACGGCCCGGTCTACACCGGCCGCGTGACCGTCATCGGCCCCGACGAGTACGGCCTCGACCGCGACGGCGACGGCATCGGCTGCGACCGATAACGGCTGCCGGGTCCGGCGACACCCGCGCGGCCGGGACTCTCCTGCCCGTTTTCGGCACCGGCGGCGCGGGGTCTGTGCGACAGTGGCGGTGCGTTCGGCAGCGCCACCGCCGGGACTTTCCGGCAGGGCGCCGCTCCGCACAGGCACCGACAGCACATCCCAGCGGGTGAGGAGTTCGGATGAAGCGATTCACGACGCGGGTGGCCGGGCTTCTGGGGGCCGCGTGCGCGGTTTCCTTCCTGTTCACCGCGACCGCACACGCGGAACCGGCGACCGTGCACTTCTCCGCGGGTTCCATCCAGTGCGCCATCTCCGGCAACGGCACGGTCGGTTGTGACCTGCCCTACCCCATGCCGGTCGTGTACGGACAGCTGCCGTTCGGCTTCCCGGTGGGCGAGATCGTCCTCGACGTGCCGTGGCTGCCCGCACACCCGACCTTCACCCCCGGCGCCCAGTTCACCATCCCCGGCGGCAACCCGCCGCTGGACGCGGTGAAGACCGGTGACGGCCAGTGGGGCCCGTACATCGACCACGCGGGCGTGCGCTGCGAGATCGGCTTCCACGGATCGTTCGGCTGCACGATCGGCAATCGCGGCTTCAGCATCTGGTCCGGCCGGATCGCCGCCTGACCGGCCCGCCGCGCCCGCCGCCCCACCTCGGCCCGTCGTCGGGCGTGGACTTGCGACGACGATGGTGGGAAGCTCGACATACCGCGAATGTCGAGGCGAGGAAGCGTGACATGGCCGACGGTGTGATGACCGTTGACCGGCCGGAGCGCATTCGGAACGTGGCGCTGGTCGGGCACAGCGGAGCAGGCAAGACGACGTTGGTGGAGGCGCTGGCGCTGGCCGGCGGCGCACTCGATCGCGCGGGACGGGTGGAGGACGGCACCAGCCTGTCCGACTACGACGAGATCGAGCGACGCAGGCACCGGTCGGTGCAGGTCTCGGTGGTGCCCGTGGGGTGGCGCGAGACCAAGATCAACCTGATCGACACCCCCGGCTACGCGGATTTCGTGGGCGAGCTGCGCGCCGGGCTGCGCGCCGCCGACGCCGCGCTGTTCGTGATCTCGGCGGCCGACGGCGCGAGCGGCGTCGGCGGGGCGACCAGGGCGCTGTGGGACGAGTGCGAGGCAGCGGGCATGCCGCGCGCGATCGTGCTCACCCATCTCGACGCCGCCCGCGCCGACTTCGACGAACTGGTGCACGCCTGTGGCCTGTTCCTCGGCGACGGTTCGTCGGAATCCATCGTGCCGCTGCACATCCCGATCTACGGAAAGGCCGGGGCGGACGGGCACCGGCAGGTCACCGGGCTGATCGACCTGCTGTCGAACCGGGTGATCGACTACTCCGGCGGGCAGCCCGTGGCCGGGAAACCGAGCGAGGAGCAGGCCCGCCTCGCCGAGCGGGGCCGCGCCCAGCTGATCGAGGCGGTGATCGCGGGCAGCGAGGACGAATCGCTCATGGAGCGCTATCTCGAGGGCGGTGAGATCGACCCGCAGACCCTGACCGCCGATCTGGAGCGGGCGGTCGCGCAGGCCGGTTTCCACCCGGTGCTGATCGGCGCCTCCGCTCCCGAGGGGGCGCGCACCGGGCTCGGCACCGTGGAATTGCTCGAGCTGATCGTCGGCGGCTTCCCCACCCCCGCCGAACACGTGGTCACCGCGCGCGGCAACGGCAGCGCCGCCGAGCCGCTGGCCTGCGACCCGAGGGTCGACCTCGCCGCCGAGGTGATCCGCACCTCCTCCGACGCCTATGTCGGCCGGGTCTCGCTGGTGCGGGTGTTCTCCGGCACCCTGCACGCCGACGACATCGTCCACGTCCGCGGCCACGGCCTCGCCGAGCCGGGCGATCCCGGCCACCCCGAGCACGACGTCGACGAGCGAGTGGGCTCGGTCGCGGCGCCGTTCGGCAAGCAGCAGCGGCCCATCCCCGAGGCCATCGCGGGCGACATCGCCTGCGTCACCAAGCTTGCGCACGCCGAGACCGGCGACACCCTGTCGGCCACCGCCGCCCCCGTCCGTATCGAGCCGTGGCCGCTGCCCGAACCGTTGCTGCCGGTCGCCGTGCGCGCGCACGCCAAGTCCGACGAGGACAAGCTGTCCACCGGTCTGGCCCGGCTCACCGCCGAGGACCCGACGCTGCGGGTCGAACACAACCGCGACACCGGGCAGCTGGTGCTGTGGTGCCTCGGCGAGGCGCACCGCGATGTGGCGCTGGAGCGGCTGCGCACCCGGTTCGGGGTGCGCGTCGATCTCGAGGAGTACCGGCTGGCACTGCGCGAGACCCTGGCCGGGCAGGCGCGGGCGCGTGGCAGGCACGTCAAGCAGTCCGGCGGGCACGGGCAGTTCGCGGTGTGCGAGATCGAGGTCAGGCCGCTGCCGACCGGGTCGGGGCTGGAGTTCGTTGACGCGGTGGTCGGCGGCGCGGTGCCCCGGCAGTTCATCGGGTCGGTGGAGAAGGGTGTGCGCGCCCAGGCCGCGCGCGGCGTGGTGGCCGGATACCCGCTGGTGGACATCCGGGTGACGCTCGTCGACGGCAAGGCCCATTCCGTCGACTCCTCCGACGCCGCCTTCCAGACCGCGGGGGCGCTGGCGCTGCGCGAGGCCGCGGCGCAGGCGGGGGTGGTCCTGCTGGAGCCGATCGACGAGGTGTCGATCGTGGTTGCCGACGATTTCCTGGGCGCCGTTCTCGGCGATCTGTCGAGCCGGCGCGGCCGCGTTCTCGGGACCACGCCGCACGGATCGGGGCGCACCCGCATCGACGCGGAGGTGCCCGAGCGGGAGTTGCGCAACTACGCGGTGGACCTGCGATCCCTCGCCCACGGCAGCGGCGAGTTCCACCGTGGCTATCTCCGCCACGAGCCGATGCCCGCACCGGTCTCGCGGACGGTGCTCGACGAGGCCCCGACATGAGCCCACTATCCTGAGTGCCATGGCAGCAGGTAAGGGCGGTAAACCGTCGAAGGAAGCGAAGGCCGCGGCGAAGGCGGCACGCAAGCAGGCGTCGAAGGAGCGTCGTCAGCAGCTCTGGCAGGCGTTCCAGATGCAGCGCAAGGAAGACAAGCTCCTGCTGCCGCTGATGATCGGCGCGCTCGTCGGCATCACCGTGGTGTTCGTGGCGATCAGCCTGATCTTCGGCATCAGCTGGTTCTTCCTGGTGCCGCTCGGCCTGCTGCTCGGCGTGCTGGTCGCGTTCATCATCTTCGGCCGCCGCGTGCAGGCCAACGTCTACGCCAAGGCCGAGGGCCAGGCGGGCGCGGCCGCGTGGGTGCTGGACAATCTGCAGGGCAAGTGGCGGGTGAGCAACGGCGTCGCCGCGACCACCCAGTTGGACGCGGTGCACCGGGTGATCGGCCGTCCCGGCGTGATCCTGATCGGCGAGGGCTCGGCGCACCGGCTCAAGCCGCTGCTCGCGCAGGAGAAGAAGCGCACCGCCCGCCTGATCGGCGACACCCCGATCTACGACTTCGTGGTCGGCAACGAGGAGGGCCAGATCCCGCTCAAGGATCTGCAGAAGCGCCTGACCAAGCTGCCCCCGAACATCGACGCCAAGCGTATGGACCAGATCGAGTCCAGGCTGTCGGCGCTGAGCAAGCGCACCGGTCCCGCGCTGCCGAAGGGGCCGATGCCCGCCGGCGCGAAGATGAAGGGCATGCAGCGCACCATCCGCAGGCGCTGAGCCGACCGAACCGTTCCACCGACACAGCCCGGGCACCCGCCCGGGCTGTTCGCCTTCCGGCCGCCTATCCCGATCGACCGGCGCCCCTACCGGGTGGTGACTGCTCTCACCTGGCGTTGACCAGGGCGGTTCCGGTGGCGCGGTCGTGCATGCCGCGGCCGTCGCCGTCGGTGAACAGCGCCGGGATGACGAACACCAGCAGCACCTGCCTGGCCAGCGCCCGGACGAAGCCGACCGGCACCGGCGCGTCGATGCGCACCACGCGCAGCCGCAGGAAGTACTGGCCGGGGGTGAAACCGAACAGCGTCACCGAGATCACGCCGATCAGGAACCAGATCAGCAGGGTGAGGTCGGCGTTGACGCCCTGCACGATCAGCGCGGAGATGCCGACGCCGATCATCCAGTCGACGAACAGCGCGGCGATACGGCGCACCGTCGAGGCCAGCGATCCGGCGCCTTCCCTCGGCAGTCCGAGCTGCTGGCCCGGGTACTCGGAGGCCGACGGATCACCGCCGGTCTCGGGTCCGCTGAGCCAGGAGCCGGTGATGCGTGCCATGACCTCAGGATAGGCGGCGGCGGGCGGCGTTGCCGCACCCGGCCCACCCCGACGCAGCAACCTCCCGGCAATCGCGGCTGCTGGCCGGTTGCCAGGTAGAACCCCCTTTCGCGGCCCCGACCGGGCAGTGGCAGGATGTGTACCTATCCGGTGATCGGAGGGGCAGTTCACAGCCGCATCCACACGTGTAACACCGGCGAAACACAGCCTTGATTGCTGGGAAACACCACATCCTTAGCGTCTGCTTCCGAACCCACGCAATCCACACTGGCTGGGACCGATCCGTAAGGAGAACAAGTGACGTTCAGCACGGCCGATGAGGTCATCCAGTACATCAAGGAAGAGGACATCGAGTACGTCGACGTTCGCTTCAGCGATCTTCCGGGTGTGCAGCAGCACTTCTCGATCCCCGCCAAGGCGTTCACCGCCGACCTGGCCGAAGAGGGCCTGGCCTTCGACGGTTCCTCCGTTCGTGGGTTCCAGTCCATCGACGAGTCGGACATGCTCCTGCTCCCCGACTTCTCGACCGCGCGGGTCGACCCCTTCCGGGCCGCCAAGACCCTGAACATGAACTTCTTCGTTCACGATCCGCTGACCCGTGAGGCCTACTCCCGCGACCCGCGCAACATCGCGCGCAAGGCCGAGGAGTACCTGCGCTCCACCGGCATCGCCGACACCGCCTACTTCGGCGCCGAGGCGGAGTTCTACATCTTCGACTCGATCCGCTACGACTCGTCGATGAACGGCTCCTTCTACAAGATCGAGTCCGTCTCCGGCTCCTGGAACACCGGCGCCGAGGTCAACCCGGACGGCACCCTCAACCGCGGCTACAAGGTCCGCAACAAGGGCGGCTACTTCCCCGTCGCGCCCTACGACCACTACGTCGACCTGCGCGACAAGATCTCGACCAACCTGCAGAACGCGGGCTTCGAGCTCGAGCGCGGCCACCACGAGGTCGGCACCGCCGGTCAGGCCGAGATCAACTACAAGTTCAACACCCTGCTCGGCGCGGCCGACGACCTGCAGCTGTTCAAGTACATCGTCAAGAACACCGCGTGGCAGGAAGGCAAGACCGTCACCTTCATGCCGAAGCCGCTCTTCGGTGACAACGGCTCGGGCATGCACGCCCACCAGTCGCTGTGGAAGGACGGCAAGCCGCTGTTCCACGACGAGGCCGGCTACGGTGGCCTGTCCGACATCGCCCGCCACTACATCGGCGGCATCCTGCACCACGCGCCCTCGCTGCTGGCGTTCACCAACCCGACCGTGAACTCCTACCACCGCCTGGTGCCGGGCTACGAGGCCCCCATCAACCTGGTGTACTCGCAGCGCAACCGCTCCGCCGCGGTCCGCATCCCGATCACCGGCAACAACCCGAAGGCCAAGCGCATCGAGTTCCGCGCGCCGGACTCCTCGGGCAACCCCTACCTGGCCTTCGCCGCCATGCTGATGGCCGGCCTGGACGGCATCAAGAAGAAGATCGAGCCGCACGCCCCCGTCGACAAGGACCTCTACGAGCTCCCGCCGGAGGAGGCCAAGAACATCCCGCAGGCCCCCACCAGCCTGGCGTCGGTCATCGACCGTCTCGAGCAGGATCACGACTACCTGACCGAGGGCAACGTCTTCACCCCCGACCTGATCGAGACCTGGATCGACCTCAAGCGCAACAACGAGATCGCTCCGGTCAACCTGCGTCCGCACCCGTACGAGTTCGAGCTCTACTTCGACGTGTAAGCCGCGAAGCGGTTCCGGCCCGCGGCGGAGCGTCCGCTCCGTACGCAGGCCGCACGCAGTGGCATCACCGAGTCCGCCCGCCTGCCGATCATCCGATCGGGGGGCGGGCGGACTCGTTCGTATCGGCGCTACAGGCGGGCGCCTTTTTCGAGGTTGCACTGGCGGCAGAGCGATTGGAGGTTGTTGACGCTGGTGGCGCCGCCGCGGCTGAGCGGGATGATGTGGTCGAACTCCAGATAGTTCGCGGCGCCGCACTGGCCGCACTTGCCGCCGTCGCGTTGGAAGACCTCGGCGCGGACGTGTTGCGGGATGGCGCGGGTGTCGCGTTGGCCGGGCGCGAGGACGAGGCGTTCGGCGACGCGACGGGAAAGGGACTCCGGTCATCGGGTCGGGGATCTCGCAGGCCGTCCTACGGTGGGACCAGGTTCTCTTTTTGTCCCCGACCTGGTCATTTGTGACCGATTTCGATTGATCCACTTCTACTACAGCTCGTAGTGTTCGGCTCATGTGGATCATCGCCGTCGTCGCCCTCGTCAGCTGCCTGACCATCACGGTCGGCTTCGCCATCGGAATCCCGGAGTGATCGGGGTCGGGTAGCCGGACCGGGATCGGCAGCCGCGTCGAGGGTCGTTTACGCGTCGCGGGGTCGGCGCCGCGTACGGCCCGCGCGACCACGGTCCCCGCGGGACGGCTTCCTCGCCTGTTCAGCGGGTGACCGCGGCAGGTCCGGCGCGGAACTCCGATCCGGTCCGGGAGCTCCGGTGACGCGCGGACGCCCTTGCCGATGTGCGCGATCCGTTGAGCGAGTTCGCTTGTGGCTCATAGCGTTGGAAGGATGTGGAGCATCGGAGTTCTGGCCCTCGTGAGTTGTGTCGTCATCGCACTCGGATTCGCCGTCGGGCTGCCGCGGGACTGACGGCATACCGCCGACCGAGCCGAATCACGCTGTGCCGCAGCGCTTTCTGTGCCGCGGCGCTTTCTGTGCCGCGGCGCTTTCTGTGCCGCGGCGCTTTCTGTGCCGCGGCGCTTTCTGTGCCGCAGCGCTTTCTGTGACGCAGCGCTTTCTGTGCCGCAGCGCTTTCTGTCGTGCGGACGGCGGACACGCGCGGCCGGTTCGGTGCCGGTGCGCGTAACGGGCGCAGCGGCACCCGGTGGAGCCACCCGGTCCACTGCCCGGCCTGATCGGCGATGCTCGCGCGGCCGCGTCGGTCTCCTGCGCGTGCGGCCGCCCGAACCTCCCCGGCCCGCAGCTCGGTGCGGTATGAACGAGTCGACTGGGCGATCGGACGGGATGTGGAGATGACAGCGGAGACGACGGGCGCACGGGTGCTCGAGGCGGTCGACGACGTGGTGGCCGAGCGGCTGGCGGCGGCGCTGCGGTGCGCGACCGTCTCAGCGGGTGAAGACGGTGTGCCCGAGGATGCCGTCGACGGAGCCGAGGCGGAGTTCGTCCGGCTGGCCGAGCACCTCGAGGCCTCCTTTCCGCGGGTGCACGCCGAACTGGAACTGCTGACCTTCGGCCACAGCAGGCTCTATCGCTGGCCGGGGGTGGAGCCGGAGCGGGTGTCGGCGATCCTGCTCGCCCATCAGGACGTGGTGCCCGCGGCGGGCGAGGGGTGGACGCATCCGCCGTTCGCGGGCGTGGTGGACGAGGAGTTCGTCTGGGGGCGCGGGGCGATCGACGACAAGAGCAGGATGGTCGCGCTGCTGGAGGCCGTTGAGGCCGCGCTGACGGCGGGCATCCGCCCCAGGCACACGATCTACCTGGCGTTCGGTCACGACGAGGAGGTGTTCGGGGACGCGGGGGCGGTGCGGATGGCCGAGCACCTGCGGGCGGCGGGGGTGCTGGCCGATCTGCTGCTCGACGAGGGCGGGGTGATCACCCAGGGCGTGGCCGACGGAGTGGATGTGCCGGTGGCCTCGATCATGGTGGGCGAGAAGGGTTATGCCACCGTGCGGCTGTCGGTGCGTGAGGTGGGCGGGCATTCCTCGATGCCGGGCAGGCAGACCGCGGTGGGGCGGCTGGCGCGGGCGGTGGCGCGGGTGCAGGACCGGCCGATGCCGCTGCGGGTGCCCCCGGTCACCGCCGACATGCTGGCCCGGTTGCGGGCGGTGATGCCGCCGGCGCGGCGAGCGCTGCTGCGCTTCGCGGGGGCGGCGGCTCCGCTGGCGGCGCGGGTGATGGCGGGGCGGCCGCAGACCGAGGCGCTGGTGCGCACCACCACCGCGCCCACCGTGATCCGCGGCGGGGTGAAGGCCAATGTGCTGCCCCAGCACGCCGAGGCGATGATCAACTTCCGCATCCTGCCAGGGGATTCGGTGGACGGGGTGCTCGAGCACTGCCGTCGGGTGATCGGCGATCCCGGGGTGAGCGTCGAGCTGGTCGGCATGGCCTCGGAGCCCTCGCGGGCGGCGGCGCCCGGTCCGGCCTTCGAGCTGGTGGCGCGGCTGGCGCGCGAGGTGGTGCCCGGCGTGGCGGCCACCAGCGGCCTGGTGCCCGGCGCGACGGATTCCCGGCACTACGACGGCCTCGCGCGCACGCGCTGCAACTTCGCGCCGGTGGTGCTGACCGAGGCCGACCTGGCCACCATCCACGGAACCGATGAGCGGATCTCGCGACTGAACTACGCTCGCCTCATCGAGTTCGACCGGCGGCTGATCCAGGAGCTCGCGGCCGGTCCGATCGGAGAGGAACTGCGGTGAGCCGGACGAAGGAAGACGCGTTCGAGGGCAGGGGCGGCCGGATCTTCTGGCGCGCCTGGCTTCCCGATGGGTCGGCGCGCGCGGTGGTCGTGCTCGTGCACGGCGTCGCCGAGCACTCGGGCCGCTACGCCCACGTGGGCGAGGCGCTGGCGGGCACCGGGTACGCGGTGTACGCGCTGGACCACATCGGGCACGGCCGCTCCGGCGGGCACCGGGCCAACCTCGACTCCGTCGACGGCGCGGCCGACAATGTCGAGCAGCTGCGCTCGATCGCCGAGCAGCAGCACCCCGGCGCGCCGGTCTTCCTGCTAGGCCACTCGATGGGCAGCCTGATCGTGCTGTACCTGGCGACCCGCGCGCCGATCGAGGTGGCCGGGCTCGTGCTGTCGGCGCCGCCGCTGGACATCCCGGTGGGCAACCCGTTGCAGCGGGTGTTCGCGCCGGTGCTGAGCAAGCTCACCCCGAACCTGGGCGTGCTGCAGCTCGACTCCTCGACCATCAGCCGCGACCCGGCCGTGGTGGCCGCCTACGACAACGATCCGCTGGTGTTCCGCGGCAAGCTCCCGGCCCGCACGGGCGCGGAGATCCTGGCCGCCACCGAGACGGTGAAGGGCAGGCTGGCCGCGCTCACCGTGCCGACGCTGGTGCTGCACGGCACCGCCGACGCCCTGGCCGCGCCGTCGAGCTCGGACATGCTAGAGCGTGGCGCGGGCGCGAAGGATCTCACCGTGATCCGCTACGACGGCCTCTACCACGAGGTCTTCAACGAGCCCGAACGCGACACCGTGCTGGCCGACGTGCAGCGCTGGCTCCAGACGCATCTGCCCGCCCAGTAAGCTGCCCGCATGGCTTCCACATCCGACGCCTCGATCGCGTTCGTCCGCGCGTCCTGGCACAGCGGCATCGTCGGCAAGGCGTTGGAGGGTTTCACCGCCGAAGCGGGCCGGTTGGGCTTCGACACCGAGCGCGTCGACGTGTTCGAGGTGCCCGGCGCCTTCGAGATCCCGCTGCACGCCCAGCGCCTGGCCCGCACCGGTCGCTACGCGGCGATCGTCGGCGCGGCCCTGGTCGTCGACGGCGGCATCTACCGGCACGATTTCGTGGCGGGCGCGGTGGTGGACGGGTTGATGCGGGTGCAGCTGGACACCGACGTCCCGGTGTTCTCGGTGGTGCTCACCCCGCACCACTTCCACGAGCACAGCGAGCACGTGGACTACTTCACCGAGCACTTCGTGAAGAAGGGCGCGGAGGCGGCGCGGGCGGTGGCGGGCACGCTCGCTTCCTTGAGCACGCTGCCCACCGCCTGATCCACCGCCCCCCGTCGCCGGCGGAGGCCTGGTCAGGCCAGGTGCAGCACGGCGAAGACCGCGCGATGGTCGGAGCCGGGGATGTCGACGCTCTCCGCGTGCCCGGCCCCGCCGTCGGCGACCAGCACGTGGTCGATGCCGATGACCGGCCCCCAGGGTCGATCGTTCGGCCAGGTCGGCATCGGACCCGCGCCCGCCAGTTCGGCGGCGGAGTCCCATCGTCCGGCCAGCAGGTCGCGGAACAGGGCGTGATCGCGGGTGGCGTTGAAGTCGGCGCCGACCACGGCAGGCCCGGTCTGCGCGTCGAGGATCTCCCGGACCCGGCGCATCTCGTCGCTCCACACCGGGAAGTTCGCCGTCGGCGGCACCGGGTGGAAATCGTAGATCGTGATCGGGCCCCGCTGCGGGTGCTCCATGACGGCGGCCAGGTTGTTCAGCTCGAAGCCGTCGAACCGCACGGTGTCGCGCAACGGGTAGCGACTGTAGATGCCGGTGCCGCCGCCCCCGTACCTGGGCTCGAGATAGTGATAGGGCAGTTCGGCGGCCAGCGCTGCCGTCAGCCGGGGCTCGATCTCCTCGGTCAGTTCCTGCACGGTGAGCACGTCGACGCGACGGGCATCGACGTGCTGGGCCACCGCGATCACGTCGGCCTCGCCGAAGAGCAGATTCGATTGCATGACGCGGATTTCCGTGCCACCGGCGGCGTGGCCGTCGGGCACGAAGATCGGCAACTGAGTCCAGGCCACCGCGACCGTCACGACAGCGGCCACCACGGCGCTGCGCCAGCCGCGCGCGATCAGGAACAGCAGCAGCGCCACCACCGCGGCGAGCATGAGATAGGACGCCCCCGAGGCGGCGAGAGACAGGATCTCCGACCGCCATCCCCTGGAGTACAGCACGATTCCGGTGATCCCCACCAGCAGGCCGCACCAGCCGAGTGCCAGCAGGGCCCGCATCAACCATTTACGCATGGCCTCAACCCTATTGGCGCCCACCCAGGCGTCCGCTTACGAGAGTCCGTCCGCGTCGGCGAGGCGGCCATAGACTGGCCCGGGCGACCAGCTGACCGTGACGGTAGCGGGCCCGGACGAGCGGGCCGAGCGCGCGGCGTTGCGTGCCTTCGCCGCGCGCCTGGCCATGGCGGGAGCCGGTCAGGCCCCGCCGAAGACGCGCTCCACCACGGCCTTGGCCCGGCGCGTGATGCGCAGGTAGTTGTCCAGGAATTCCTGGCCGCCGTCGTTGTTGGGCCAGCCCGCCGCGTGGGCCACCGCCGAGAGCAGGCTGCCGGGCGAGGGCAGTTGGTCGCTCGGCTTGCCGCGCACCAGCACCAGCGCGTTGCGCGCCTTGGTGGCGGTCAGCCAGGAGTCGCGCAGCAGGGCGACGTCCTCGGCGGACAGCAGCTCGGACTTCTCGATGACCTCCAGCGTCTCCAGGGTGGAGGTGTTGTGCAGCTCCGGGATCTGGTGGGCATGGCGCAGCTGCAACAGCTGCACGGTCCACTCGATGTCGGCCAGGCCGCCGCGACCGAGTTTGGTGTGGGTGGCCGGGTCGGCGCCACGCGGCAGCCGCTCGGAGTCGACCCTGGCCTTGATACGGCGGATCTCGCGCACCGCCTCCTCGGACACGCCGCCCGCCGGGTAGCGGATCGTGTCGGCGACGTGCAGGAAGCGCAGGCCGAGTTCCTGGTCGCCCGCGACCTGGTGGGCGCGCAGCAGCGCTTGCATCTCCCAGGCGTGCGCCCACTGTTGGTAGTAGGCCTCGTAGGAGGCCAGGGTACGCACCAGCGGACCGCTGCGGCCCTCGGGACGCAGGCCGGCGTCCACGTGCAGCGGCGGGTCGGTGCTCGGCGCGCCGAGCAGGCGCTGCACCTTGTCGGCGACGCTGTTGGCCCACTTCACGGCCTTGGTCTCGTCTGCCCCCGGCCGCGGCTCGCAGACGAACAGCACGTCGGCGTCGGAACCGTAGCCCAGCTCCATGCCGCCCAGCCTGCCCATGCCGATGACCGCGAAGGCGGCGGGCGCGGGCTCACCGGACTCGGCCTCGCTCGCCCGGATCACCGCGGCCAGCGACGCCTCGAGCACCGCCACCCACACCGACGACAGCGCCCGGCAGACCTGCGGCACGTCGAGCAGGCCGAGCAGGTCGGCCGAGGCGACGCGGGCCAGCTCGTGCCTGCGCAGCGAGCGCGCGGCCGCGACCGCCCGAGCCGGGTCGTCGTAGCGGGCCGCGGCGGTGAGAATGCCGCGGGCGACGTCCTCGGGCTGCGGGCCGAGCAGGGCCGGGCCGCTGGGGCCGTCGGCGTACATGCGGATGGTCTCGGGGGCGTTGATGAGCAGATCCGGCAGGTACTCCGAGGAGCCGAGCACGATCATCAGCCGTTCGGCGACGGCGCCCTCGTCGCGCAGCTCGCGCAGGAACCAGTTCTGGTCGTCGAGCGCCTCGCAGACCCGGCGGTAGGCGAGCAGGCCGGCGTCCGGGTTGGGGGTCTCGCCGAGCCATTGCAGCAGGGTCGGCAACAGCAGCGCCTGGATGCGGCCCTTGCGCCCCACTTCCCCGGTCAGCGCCTTGAGGTGGCCGAGGGCGTTCTCCGGGGAGACGTAACCGAGGGCCGCGAGCTGGCGGACGGCGGCGTCCGGGCTCAGGCGCAGCGCGTCGGGGTCCATCTTGACCACCGACTCCAGCAGCGGCCGGTAGAACAGCTTGGTGTGCAGGCGCCGGATGCGCACCGCGTTGCGGCGGATCTCCGAGCGCAGCACCCCGACCGCGTCCTGCCTGCCGTCCGGTCGGATGTGGGCGGCGCGGGCCAGCCAGCGCATGCCCTCCTCGTCGTCGTCGGCGGGCAGGGTGTGGGTGCGGATCAGCCGCTGCAACTGCAACCGGTGCTCGAGCAGCCGCAGGAACTCGTAGGAGGCGGTGAGATTGGCGGCGTCGTCGCGGCCGACGTAGCCGCCCGCGGCCAGCGCGGTCAGCGCGTCCACGGTGTTGGCCACGTGCAGGGTGTCGTCGACCCGGCCGTGCACCAATTGCAGCAGCTGGACGGCGAATTCGATGTCGCGCAGGCTGCCCCGGCCCAGTTTGAGCTCGCGCTCCTGCAATTCGGCGGGCACCAGGTCCTCGACGCGGCGGCGCATGCCCTGCACGTCGGAGACGAAATCCTCGCGCTGCGAGGCGGTCCACACCATCGGCATGACGGCCGCGCGGTACTGCTCGCCCAGCGCCAGGTCACCGGTCATCGGGCGGTTCTTCAGCAGCGCCTGGAACTCCCAGGTGCGCGCCCAGCGCCGGTAGTAGGCCAGGTGCGAGTCCAGGGTGCGCACCAGCGCGCCCGCCTTGCCCTCCGGCCGCAGCGCGGCGTCGACCTCGAAGAAGGCCTGGCTGCCGATGCTCATCATCTCCGCGGCCAGCCGGGTGGCGGTGGCGTCGGCGGGCTCGGCGACGAAGACCACGTCCACGTCGCTGACGTAGTTCAGTTCCCGCGCACCGCATTTGCCCATGGCGAGGACGGCGAGGCGAACCGGGCACGGCTTGTCCTTGCACACCCGCGCCACCGCGACCGCGAGGGCCGCGGTGAGCGCGGCGTCGGCCAGGTCGGCCAGCTGCCTGCCCACCACCAGGTAGGGCAGCACCGGCTCGTTCTCGACCGTGGCGGCCAGGTCGAGAGCGGCCAGCAGCATGAGATGGTCGCGATAGCGGCGGCGCAGCGCGGGGATGACCTCGGGACCGGACAGGCCAGCGCGGAACAGCGCCGGGCTCGGGTGCTCGCACTCCTCCGGCGCCGCCTCGACCACGGCGAGCAGGTCGGCGACCAGTTCGTCCTTGTCGGGCAGGGTGTCGCGGCGCAGTTGCTGCCAGGACGCGGGCTCGGCGATCAGGTGGTCGCCGAGCGCGGTGGAGGACCCGAGCAGCGCGAACAACCGTCCGCGCAGCGAAGTCTCGGTGCGGATCGCCGAATCGAGCTGCCCCCATTCCGATCCCAGCGCCTCGCGCAGCCGGATGAGCGCGCTCAGCGCCAGGTCGGGGTCAGGCGCCCGCGACAGCGACCACAACACCGGGACGCTGTCGACGTTGTCCCAGCCGAGGGTGCGCAGTGAGGCCGGCGCGGACGGATCGAGCAAGCCGAGCCGCCCGGCACCGGGCACAGCCGAACGAGCGGTAGGGGGCCGAACCATGGATGTGAATCTACCGTGTCGAGCGCCCCTGGTTCACTGCCCAGTTGCGGCGACCGTGAAGATCACAACCCCAGGTAGTGCTGCAACTCGTAGGGGGTGACCTGGCTGCGGTAGTCGGCCCACTCCCTGCGCTTGTTGCGCAGGAAGAAGTCGAACACGTGCTCGCCGAGCGCCTCGGCCACCAGTTCGGAGCGCTCCATCGCGCCGAGGGCCTCGTCGAGGGTGCCCGGCAGCTCGCGGAAGCCCATCGCCCTGCGCTCGGCGGAGGTCAGCGACCACACGTCGTCCTCGGCCTCCGGCGGCAGCGTGTAGCCCTTCTCGATGCCGCGCATGCCCGCGGCGAGCAGCACGGCGAAGGTCAGGTAGGGGTTGCAGGCCGAGTCGGGGCTGCGGATCTCGACGCGGCGCGAGGACGCCTTGTTCGGGGTGTACATGGGCACGCGCACCAGCGCCGAACGGTTCGACCGGCCCCAGGAGGCGGCCGTCGGGGCCTCGCCGCCGTGGATCAGGCGCTTGTAGGAGTTCACCCACTGGTTGGTGACGGCGCTGATCTCCGGGGCGTGCTCGAGGATGCCCGCGATGAACGCGCGCGCGGTCGCCGAGAGGTTCTGCGGGTCGTCGGGATCGTGGAAGGCGTTGGTCTCGCCCTCGAACAGGCTCATGTGGGTGTGCATGGCCGAGCCCGGGTACTCGGCGAACGGCTTGGGCATGAAGGTGGCCCGCACGCCCTCGTCGATGGCCACTTCCTTGATCAGGTAGCGGAAGGTCATGACGTTGTCGGCCATGGACAGCGCGTCGGCGTAGCGCAGGTCGATCTCCTGCTGGCCGGGCGCGCCCTCGTGGTGGCTGAACTCCACCGAGATGCCCATCGACTCGAGCGCGTCGATGGCGTGGCGGCGGAAGTTCGGGGCCGAGTCGTGCACGGCCTGGTCGAAGAAGCCGCCGGTGTCGGCGGGGACGGGCGGGGTGCCGTCGTTCGGGCCGTTCTTCAGCAGGAAGAACTCGATCTCGGGGTGCACGTAGCAGCTGAACCCGACATCGCCCGCCTTGTTCAGCTGACGCCGCAGCACGTGCCGCGGGTCGGCCCAGGACGGCGAGCCGTCGGGCATGGTGATGTCGCAGAACATGCGCGCCGAGTGCTGGTGCCCCTTGCTGGAGGCCCACGGCAGCACCTGGAACGTCGAAGGATCGGGCCGGGCGACCATGTCGGCCTCGGAGACCCGGGCAAAGCCCTCGATGGCCGACCCGTCGAAGCCGATGCCCTCCTCGAACGCGCCCTCCAGCTCGGCGGGCGCGATGGCAACGGATTTCAGGTAGCCCAAGACGTCGGTGAACCAGAGACGTACGAAGCGGATGTCCCGCTCTTCGAGCGTCCGCAGCACGAATTCCTTCTGGCGATCCATGACCGCGACCGTAGTCAGTCGGCGTTAAATCCGTGTTACATGGGTCGCCTCAATTTTTTGCGGTATCGAAACGTTGCGCGACACGCCTCAACACACCAGTCCGCGCGGGGGCACGACCAGCTCGACCAGGTAGTCGACAACCGCCGTGTCGAGGCATTCGTCGCCGGCCACCAGCGCGGCGGTGTGCCGGTTGCCCTCGAAGGTGATCAGGGCGGCGCCGAGCTGGGCGGCCAGATCGACACCGGCCTGGTAAGGGGTGGCCGGATCGTCGGTGGTGGAGACGACGACGAGGGTGGGCAGGCCGTCGACGGCGATGGTGTGCGGCTGCCCGGAGTTGGGCACCGGCCAGCTCGCGCACAGTTCCAGGGCGGATGCGCCGGTACCACGGCCGTCGTCGAGGAAGGGCGCGGCTTTGCGATATTCGGCGTCGAGCTGGGCGGCCACCGCCGGATCGGTGACGCGCGGGTCGTCCACGCAGCGGATGGCGTTGAAGGCGTCCTGGATGTTGCTGTAGGTGCCGTCGTCGTTGCGGCCGTTGTAGATGTCGGCCAGATACAGCAGGGTGTCGCCGCGGCCGTCGGCCAGCTCCTGCAGGCCGAGGGTCAGCTGTTGCCACAGTTCGTCGGCGTAGAGGGTCTGGGTCACGCCGGTCATGGCGTCGTTGTAGCCGAGACCGCGCGGGTCGGTGGTGGCGGCAGGGACATCCCACAGCGGATCGACCAGTTCGCGGAAGCGGGTGACGGCCTGGGCGGGATCGGTGCCGAGCGGGCAGTCGGCGGACTGCGCGCAGTCGGCGGCATAGGCGTCGAAGGCGCGCTGGAAGCCGGCGGCCTGGCGCAGCGCCTCCTCCACCGGGTCGACCGAGGCGTCGACGGCGCCGTCGAGCACCATGGCGCGCACCCGGTCGGGGAACTTCTCGGCGTAGAGGGCGCCGAGCTTGGTGCCGTAGGAGTATCCGAGGTAGGTCAGCGCCGGGTCGCCGAGCACCGCGCGGATGACGTCCATGTCCTGCACGACTTCGCGGGTGCCGATGTGCGCCAGCACGTCCTCGCCGGTGCGTTCGACGCACTTGGCCGCGTACTCGCGGTTCTCGGCCTCGGTGGCCGCGATGCCCTCCGGCGTGCTGTCCTCCGGCGGCTCGGCCCGTTCGGCGTCCACCTCGGGCGGGGTAAGACAGGCGACCGCCGGGGTCGACGAGCCCACGCCGCGCGGGTCGAAACCGACCCGGTCGAAGCGCTGCGCGAGCGGGGTCTGGTTGCCGACGAGCACGGTGTCCAGGCCGGACACGCCGGGTCCGCCCGGATTCATCAACAGTGAGCCGATCTTCGCGCCGGTGGCGGGGATGCGCGACAACGCGAGCCTGGCCGTCGGGCCGTCCGGGTTCTCGTAGTCGATCGGCACCTCGACGGTGGCGCACTCGGCGATCGGCGGCAGGGCGGTCGAGCGGTCCACGATCTCGGCGCAGCTGCCCCAGGCCGGTGTCTGTTCGTAGAAGCGGGACAGCCCCTCGGGCGCGGGCGGCAACGCCCCGGCGGGCTCGCCGCTGTCGGCGCCACATCCCGTCACCACCAGCGACGCCCCCACGACCGACGCCACCACGACCGACGCCACCGCCGCCGACCCACTCCACCGACGCACACCCATGGGCACGATCCTGCCAGGAGTTCCGCCCTGGCCCGGCGCCCGGCACGCCCGGTGCGTCATCGCCGGTGACCGGCGTCAGGCGAGGGCGCCTCCGCCGTCACGTGTCGCCTCGCCGTCGGCGGCGAGGGTGGTCCCGTGCCGGGCGGCCATGGCCTCGACGCCGGCCACGATCATGTCCGCGACGAAACGGGCGTGCCTGCGGACCGCCCGCGGGGACATCGGATCGCCGGGAGCCATCCGCCGGGCCAGCGGCAGCGAGGAGAACGGGGCGGTGGCGCCGTGCGCGATGAGGAAATGGATGGAGCGCAGGTCGTCGCGGCTGAGCACCTTCCGGCGCACCAACGGCAGCAGCGGCTCGGCCAGTCGCACCAGGATCGGCTCGATGTGGCGCTCGTAGAGGTAGGCCAGGCGCGGGCCCTCGATCGCCGATTCCACGCTGACCAGCCGGACCGCGTCGGGATGGTCCGCCTGCAGGATCAGGAAGCGCACGATGCCGCGCCGGAACTCCTCGATCGGCGGCAGCTGCTCGGCCACACCCTCGGCGACCAGCGCGGCGGCGTGCCCGAACACCCAGTCCACCACCGCGTACCACAGCCCCTCCTTGGAGCCGAAGCGCTGGTGGATGAGGTTGTGGCTGACCCCGAGTTCGCGATTGATCTCGGCGACCGACGCGCCGGCGAATCCGTCGCGAGCGAACACCCGCAGCGCGGCGGCCATGATCTCGTCGGCCGAGGCGGGCGAGCCGCCGGCGGGCGGACGACCGCGCGGCTTCTTCGGCCGCGCCGGTTCCTGGGCGACGGCCTCGGCGGCGGGCCGGGCATGCACGGATTCCACGTGTCCTCCACTCCTGCGCCACCCACCGGGCGACGCCCCGGACGGTTGTCCGCATGCCGGCCGGAAGACACCGGCCGTACCGGAGATCCTGGCTTTACCAGAGGATCCGGCCATACCAAAAGATATTGACGGTAATCAATTTATCTGAAACTCTGGCAGCCATCAAGGACGCTTCGCGGTGGCGGATCGATGTGGCCCCGCACGAGGACTGGAAGCTGACATGGAATCGTTTGTGCACCTGCGTAAAGGCACGACACCCCGGCGCATGCACGCCGATCTGGACGGACTCAAGGACGACGAGCTCGGCCGCGGCGGGTTCACCGGCCGGACCGCGAGCCTCTACCGCCGCAACGATCCGACCCAGTACAAAGCGGTCGGCCCGCTGCGCCCCACCGACGTGCTGGCCGGATCGCTGGAACCCGCCGACGCCACCGACCCCGCGGGCGCGCCGCTGCGGCTGTTCCACAACGCCGACTGCCGCATCCTGGTCAGCCGCCGCGGCGCGGAGATGCCGCACTTCGTGCGCTACGTCGACGGCGACGTGCTGTCGTTCGTGCACGCGGGCTCCGGCTCGCTGGAGACCGAGTTCGGCCCGCTGAGCTACCGCGAGGGCGACTGGATCTACATCCCCAAGGGCTGCACCTGGCGTCAGCTGCCCGAGACCGAGACCACCCTGCTGATGATCGAGGCCACCGAGGAGTTCCGCGTCCCGGAGGCCGGCTACCTCGGCCGTCACTTCCCCTTCGACCCCGGCCTGGTCACCGTCCCCGAGCCGCAGGCGCACGAGAGCGACGGCAGGGACAGCTACGAGATCGTGCTCCACCACGAGGGCGGGCCGACCAGGCTCTACTACCGGCACCACCCGCTGGACGTGGAGGGCTGGCGGGGCGACAGCTTCCCGTTCACCTTCAACATCGCCGACTACAACGTCATCCTCTCCGAGACCGTGCACCTGCCCCCGACGGTGCACCTGTTCATGGAGGCAACCGGCGTCTACGTGATGAACTTCCTGCCCAAGCTCGCCGAGTCGGCGCCGGGCACCGAGACCATCCCGTGGTACCACCGCAACGTCGACTACGACGAGATCGCCTTCTTCCACGGCGGCGAGATGTACGGCGTGCCGATGCCGCCCGGCCTGATCTCGCACGCGCCACAGGGCGTGCACCACGGCGCGCCGGAGAAGATGCGTGAGCGGTCGCGGCGCAAGCGCGAGGAGTACCCGCGCATCGGCTGGACCACCATCGCCATCGACACCCGCCGCAGGCTCATTCCCTCGGCGGAGTACCTGGCCAAGGACCTCGGCGGCCACTGAGCCGCGCACCACTTCGAAGATCAAGGCAGGCATCATGTCTCGCATCGAGCGCATCCCGTACGTCGTCGCCTTCGCGAACACCACCGGCGGCCGCGACGCCTACGGCGGGCTGACCGAATGGGTCACCCTCGAATCCCAGCTGATCAAGCCGCGCGAGCACGAGTCCGACACCGTGCTGGTGCTCATGCACCCGGTGTCCAGCGGCACCTATCTGCCCATCGTCGGCGCGCTGGCCAAGGCCGGGCACCACGTCATCGTGTGCAACAGCCGCTACCGGGGCGCGGACGCCGCGCTGCTGATGGAGAAGGTCGTCCAGGACCTCGGCGAGTGCATCCGCGACGCCAGGAAGCGCCTCGGCTACCAGAAGGTGGTGCTGCTCGGCTGGTCCGGCGGCGGCTCGCTGTCGGTGTTCTACCAGCAGCAGGCGGCGAAGCCGACGCTGACGGCCAGCCCGTCCGGCGACGGCCCCGATCTCACCGAGGCCGATCTGCCGCCCGTCGACGGCATCGCCCTGGTCGCCGCGCACATCAGCCGCCACCACACGCTCACCGAGTCGATGGACGCCTCCATCCTCGACGAGGCCGATCCGACCCGGCGTGATCCCGAGCTGGATCTCTACAACCCGGACAACCCGAACCAGCCGCCCTACAGCGCCGAGTTCCTCGCGCGCTACCGGGCCGCGCAGATCGCGCGCAACCGCAAGATCACCGCGTGGGTCAAGGACAAGCTGGCCGAGCTGAAGGCGGCCGGGCGGCCGAACGACGAGTTCGGTTTCGTCGTGCACGGCACCATGGCCGACCCGCGCTGGCTCGATCCGGCCATCGACCCCAACGACCGCAATCCGGGCGAGTCCTACCTCGGCGACCCGCAGGAGGTGAACCAGGGCCCGTTCGGCCTGGCCCGCTTCACCACGCTGCGCAGCTGGCTGTCGCAGTGGAGCTACGACGACGCCCGCGGCGACATCGTGGACTGCGGTCCCGACATCGCGGTGCCGACGCTGGTCGTCTTCAACAAGGCCGACAACATCTGCACCCCCAGCCACGCGCACGCCATCTTCGGCGCCATCGGCACCGAGGACAAGGAGCTGCACGAGATCGCGGGCGCCAACCACTACTATCTGGGGCCGGACCAGCACGAACCTCTCGCCGAAGCAGTGCGGATCATCGGCGAGTGGCTCGCGAAGCACCGACTGGCCCCCACCGCGTGAATCCACCTGAATGAGTTCGGACATGACCCACACCGCAGGATCAGCGACACCCGGATCGGCCGACGCCGCGCCGGTTTCTCCTGAGCAGCCCCCCTCCGACCAGCCGATCGGCGCCCTGGACGGTATCCGTGTGCTGGAGGTCGGCACGCTGATCTCCGGCCCGTTCGCCGCCCGGCTGCTGGGCGACATGGGCGCGGAGGTGCTCAAGATCGAGCTGCCCGACCGGCCCGATCCGCTGCGCACCTGGGGTCAGGCCGAACTCGACGGGCACCACTTCTACTGGACGGTCGCGGCCCGCAACAAGAAGGCTATCACGCTGAATCTGCGTGAGGCCCAGGGCCGCGACCTGTTCCTGGAACTGGTGGAGCGCTCCGACATCATCGTGGAGAACTTCCGCCCCGGGACGCTGGAGAAGTGGGGGCTGGGTTACGAGACCCTGCGCGAGCGCAATCGCGGCATCATCCTGGTGCGGGTGTCCGGTTACGGGCAGACCGGCCCGGACGCGAACAAGGCGGGCTACGCCTCGGTCGCCGAGGCGGCCAGCGGCCTGCGCTACATGAACGGCTTCCCCGGCGGACCCGCCCCGCGCCTGGCGCTGTCGCTGGGCGACAGCCTGGCGGGCATGTTCGCCGCCCAGGGCGCGCTGGCCGCGCTCTACCGCCGTTCGGTGACCGGCGAGGGCCAGATCGTCGACGCCGCGCTCACCGAGGCCTGCCTGGCCATCCAGGAGTCCACCATCCCCGACTACGACATCGGCGGGGTGGTGCGCGGACCGTCCGGCACCCGGCTGGAGGGCATCGCGCCATCGAACATCTACCGCAGCGCCGACGGCAGCTGGGTGGTGATCGCCGCCAATCAGGACACCGTGTTCCGGCGGCTGTGCGCGGCCATGGGACAGCCGGGGCTGGCCGACGACGAGCGCTTCGCCGACCACCTCGCCCGCGGCCGCAACCAGGACGAGCTGGACGCGATCATCGCCGAATGGGCCGCCGCCAGGCAGCCCGACGACATCATCACCCTGCTCAACGAGGCCGGTGTGATCGCCGGGCCGATCAACACCGTCGCCGAGGTGGTCGAGGACCCGCAGCTGCGGGCGCGCGGCATGATCGCCGAGCACTACGACGAGCGCATCGGCCGGAATGTGCTGGGCCCCGGCATCATTCCGGTGCTCTCGCAGACCCCGGGCGCCATCCGCAACGCCGGTCCGGCGCGCCCCGGCCAGCACAACGAGGAGATCTACCGGGGCCTGCTCGGCAAGGGCGAGGACGAGATCGAGAAACTGCGCGAGGCGGGCGTGCTCTGATCGTCGGCGTGGCCGGGCCCGGTCATCTCAGCAGGACGCGATCCTCGGAGGCGGCGAAATCGATCTGGCGCCTGGCATTCGACAGCGTCGCCACCGTGCAGGTGCCCAGCGGGCCGGACCGGTCGTACATGATCGCGGTGCCCACGGAGATGCCTGCCTCGGCGTAGACGTTGTCGGCCTTCATGCCCACCTCGTAGCCGACCGGCAGCCGGGTGAGCGTCATGGTCACGTCGGCGTTGATGTAGCCCGCGCCCGCGGTGCCCCAGTGACACACCTGGTTGGTGGTGTCGGCGGTGATCGCGGCGCGCTGGAAGGGCGTCATCGGCTCGCCGGTGACCAGCGGCGGCATGCTGTGCCAGGAGGCCTTGCGCTCGGCGTTCTGGGTGATCACGAAGTCGCTGGTCCATTCGCCGTCGCCGCTCTTGAACAGCGGCCGCGCGCCCTCCGGCGACAGACAGCCCTCCGGCGGGACCGGCAGTTCCACCGTCGGCGACCACACCGTGCCCGGCGGCTGGTCCCCGCTGCGCAGGAACACCGCCGAGGCCCGCACCCTGTCCTGCCCGTTCTGCACCAGCCAGGCGTCGGCGACCACGATCCGCGCGCCCTCGCGCACCACCTCGGTGCGCACCCGGGTCGGGGCGTCGAAGACCGGCTGGTACAGGTCCACCGTCATCCGCGCGGGCACGAACCCCGGCGGGCAGTGCCGTTCCAGCCCGAGCCCGAGCAGCCCGCACACCGGTACCCCGCTGAGCTGGTTCGGCGACCACCAGCTCACCGACAGCTGTGTGGGCAGGAACTCCTCGCCCTGCCTGGTGAAGAACCCGATCACCTCGCGCACCTTCCGTCGAACCCGCGGTGCGCCAAGGCTATGCGCCCGCCGCCGTCCGCGCGGGCGGTTCGGCCCGGACGGTGTGACGAATCGCACCGGTGCACGCCCCTGTCTCGGGGTCGACGGCGGGTGGCACACTGGAGGACGTCCGTGAACCCGGGGACCCGCAGCGGCCTCGAGGAGACCACACGAAAGGGACGATGATGTCCGTATCCGATTCGGAAACCCCTGCCTACGGTGCGGCGCAGAACGCGCAGACCGGGCAGGCACGGCGCAAGACCCGCATCCCCCACCTCCAGCAGATGAAGACCGCCGGTGAGCGCTGGGCCATGCTCACCGCCTACGACTACTCCTCGGCGCGGTTGTTCGAGGAGGCGGGCATCCCGGTGCTCCTGGTCGGCGACTCGGCGGCCAACGTCGTGTACGGCTACGACACCACCGTGCCGGTCACGGTGGACGAGCTGATCCCGCTGGTGCGCGGCGTGGTGCGCGGCGCGCCGAACGCGCTGGTGGTGGCCGATCTGCCGTTCGGCACCTACGAGGGGTCGGCGCAGCAGGCGCTGGCCACCGCCACCCGCTTCATGAAGGAGGGCGGCGCGCACGCGGTCAAGCTGGAGGGCGGCGAGCGGGTCGCCGAGCAGATCGCGCTGGTCACCGCGGCGGGCATCCCGGTGATGGCGCACATCGGCTTCACCCCGCAGAGCGTCAACACCCTCGGCGGCTTCCGCGTGCAGGGCCGGGGCGACGGCGCCGAGCAGCTCATCGCCGACGCCATCGCGGTGCAGGAGGCAGGCGCGTTCTCCGTGGTCATGGAGATGGTGCCCGCGCAGCTGGCCGCGCAGGTCACCAGCAAGCTCACCATTCCCACGATCGGCATCGGCGCCGGTCCCGACTGCGACGCCCAGGTGCTGGTCTGGCAGGACATGGCGGGCTACACCAGCGGCAAGACCGCCAAGTTCGTCAAGCGCTTCGGCAACATCGGCGACGAATTGCGTTCGGCCGCCGCCGCGTACGCCGCCGAGGTGCGGGCGGGCACCTTCCCCGCCGCCGAGCACAGCTTCTGACCCGCCGCCGGGCGGGGCTCCTCGGTCCCGCCCGGCACCGGAGATGCGCCGCCCGCGTCGCGCGATGGCAGACTCGGCGTCGACCTTTCCACTCGACCAGAGGTACTCGATGCCGTACAGCCGTTGGTTCACCCGCCGTCCCCTCGTGCTCGCCGCCGCTCTCGCGGTCGCGGGCACGCTGAGCGCCTGCGGCTCGTCCGGCGATCCCGGCCACACCGCCCACACCGGCACCCCCACATCGGAGACGACCGCCACCGCGAGCCCGACCACCACGGCGAAGCCGGGCCCCACCGTGAGCGACGCGGCCGCGCAGAGCCTGTGCGACGCGATCCGCCCCGAGCTGTCCAACTTCCGGGTGCAGGGACCGACCCTCGGCCGGGTCGGGATGAACCTGATCGTGCACCCGTGGGGCCTGCAGCACGGCATCGACGTGCTCAACAACAAGAGCGTGGTCGACACCGTCACCAGCCAGACCTGCCCCGAGGTGCGTCAGGAGGCGATCGAGGCGCTCGAGGTCCCCGATCTGGCGTCGGTGATCGTCGGACGGTGAGCGCCGGTCGGTGAGTGCCGGGCGGTGAGAGCGCACCCGGCAGGCCGGGATTGTGTCATCGTGATGGGGTGACGCGACGCGAACTGTATCCGCCGATCGAGCCGTACGAGTCGGGCCTGCTCGACGTGGGTGACGGCCAGTCCATCTACTGGGAGACCAGCGGCGATCCCGACGGCAAACCCGTGGTGTTCCTGCACGGCGGTCCCGGCGGCGGGACCACCCCCGCGCACCGGCAGTTCTTCGACCCGAAGGCCTACCGGATCGTGCTGCTCGACCAGCGCGGCTGCGGACGCTCCACCCCGCACATCGCCGACGGCGCCGACCTGTCGGTGAACACCACCTGGCATCTGGTCGCCGACATCGAGAAGCTGCGCGAGCATCTCGGCATCGAGCGCTGGCAGGTGTTCGGCGGCTCCTGGGGTTCGACGCTGGCGCTGGCCTACGCCCAGACCCATCCCGAGCGGGTCACCGAGATGGTGCTGCGCGGCATCTTCCTGTTGCGCCGCAAGGAGATCGACTGGTACTACAACGGCCCGGCCGGCTACGTCTACCCCGACGAGTGGGAGAAGTACCTGGCGCCGATCCCGCCGGCCGAGCGCGAGGGCGACCTGGTGGAGGCCTACCACCGGCTGCTGCACTCCCCCGACCCCGACGTGGCGGCGGCCGCCGCGGTGGCGTGGTCGGTGTGGGAGGGCTCGACCAGTTCGCTGCTGCCGCGCCCGGAGCGCGTGGCGGAGAGCGCCGACCCGCGCTTCGCCCTCGCCTTCGCCCGCATCGAGAACCACTACTTCCGCAACGCGGGCTTCCTCGAGGAGGGCCGGCTGCTGCGCGACATCGACCGCATCAGCCATCTGCCCGCGGTGATCGTGCAGGGCCGCCACGACATCGTCTGCCCCGCGGTCAGCGCGTGGGATCTGCACAAGGCGTGGCCGGGGTCGCGCCTGCACATCGTCGACGACGCAGGGCACGCCGCCAACGAGCCGGGCATCGTGCACCATCTCGTCGAGGCGACCGACGAGTTCGCGAAGGCGGGGAGCGGCCGATGAACGCCGGGGAGGCCGTGGCCGGAGGCCTCTCCGAGAACATCGACCGGGTGCTCGGCACGGAACCGGACGTGCGGGCCGACGCCTTCGACTCGGTGCATCAGATGCGCGTGGCCACCCGGCGGCTGCGCAGCGTGCTGCGCTCCTATCGCGGACTGTTCCGCGGATCCGAGGCGAGGGCGTTGGAGGCGGAGCTGAAGTGGCTGGCCGGGTTGCTCGGCGTGGCCCGCGATGCCGAGGTCCGCGCCGAACGCTTCGCCGGGCTGGCCGGGGACGACGACGACCCGGTGCGCGCCGCGGTGGTGGACCGGCTGGTGCGGACGCAGCGCGAGATCTACGCGCGAGCGCACCGGGACGTGCTCGACGCGCTCGACTCCGATCGCCTCGCCGCCCTGCGGGACACGCTCGCGCGCTGGCGGGCCGATCCGCCCGTGCGGCGCAAACGCGGCGCGGCCCCGGCCGAGGAGGTCTTCGGCGCGGTGCTGCGCCGCGACACCGAACGGCTGCGGGCCCGCATCGGCCGCGAGCGCGCGCTCGCGGCGGGCGAGCACACCGCCGACCAGCGGATCGAGGCGCTGCACGAGATCCGCAAAGCCGCCAAGCGGCTGCGCTACAGCGCCGAAGCCGCGATCGTCGTGCTCGGTGAGGACGCCGACACCCTGCGGGCGCGGGCCAAGGAGGTGCAATCGGTGCTCGGCGACCACCGCGACGCCGTGGAGGCGGCACAGACCATCCTCGCCACCGCCGCGTCCGCCGAGGGCGCGGACTCGACCGCAGGCACCGACCTGCACGTCCGGCTCGCCGCCGCCGAGGAGGCCGCCGCGGAACGCGAGCTCGCGCGCTATCCAGAGGCCGCGCGATCGTTCGCGGACTGAGCAGGCGCCGACCGACCCGCGTGCGCCGTTCGCGGCCGGCCGAGCCGCGCCGGCGCGATCGCGGACGGGAACGGTCCTGTCCGCGCCGGCCTGCCGGCGAGGGCCCGGCCGTGGCGGGAGGGGCCGTCTCAGGCGAGGTGGGTGAAGCCGATCCTCCTGGTGGCGGGATCGGCGGTGGTCAGCCGGACCCTGAGGTGCTCGCCCTCCGGCGGGTCGCCCGCGCACGGGCCGAGCAGCGGCGGGTCGGCGACGAACACCTCGGCGGGGCGCTTGCCCTCGGCCTCGCGCAGCACGACGGCGTCGAAGATCGCGCCGAGCCGTTCCGACAGCAGGGTGGCCTCGGTGAGATCGATGCAGGCGCGGTCGATCTTGCTCGCGATCGCGCCGGTGCGCTTCATGGTCTCGGCGACGGCGGGCAGTTCGGCGCGCACCCACTCCGGCACCGGTTCGCCCGCGCAGCGCGCCAGGCAGATCTCCAGGGTGAACCGGTCCGACAGCCTGCGCAACGGCGCGGTGGCGTGCGCGTAGGGGGCGCCGATGGCGCTGTGGTGCAGGTTCTCCTCACCGTCGGCGCCGGTGAGCACGGTGTAGTCGGCGCCGCGCAGCAGGCCGGTGGCCTCCGACATGAGCACCAACCCGGCCGGGCTGTTGGCATCCAGGCCCGCCAGCATGCGGCCGACCCGGATGTCGGCGGGCCAGTCCACCGACATGGCGGCGGCGGTGCGGCGCAGCGACTCGATCGCGGAGTCCGGCGGCGGCGGCATGGTGCGCAACAGACCGGTGCGCTCGCCCGCGGGCGCGGCCAGCATGATCCGGGCCGCGCACATGCCGGTGAGCAGCGAGACCTGCTCGTTCCAGTCGTCGGCTGCGGTACGCGGCTCGAGCACCAACCGCCAGTGGCCGTCGGGGGCGCCGTCGCGGACCACGCTCTGGGCGGGCAGGCGCAGGCCGATCGCGCCGCGTTCCAGGCCGGAGGCGATGCGCAGCGCGCCGAACTCGGGCAGCGCTTCGATGGAGGGGTGCAGTCTGCCCGCGTCGGCGTCGGCCTGCACGCCCGCGTAGTCGAACCGGGCGCGCGAGCGCACCAGCGCTCTGACCACCTCGAAGCGCACCGGTTCGGCGGCGTGGTCGAGTTCGACGGTCCACAGGGCGGCGGGACGGGTGCGGCCTGGCAGCAGGCTGGCCGAGCCCTCGGACAGGATCGGCGGGTGCAGCGGAACGGAGCCGTCGGGCAGGTAGTAGGTCTGGCCGCGAGCCAGCGCCTCGCGGGCGAGCGCGCCGCCGGGGCGGATCACGGCGCCGAGATCGGCGATGGCGTAGTGGAGCAGGAATCCCGACGCGGTGCGGCGCAGGCAGAGGGCCTGGTCGAGGTCAAGGGAACCGGGGGGATCGATGGTGACCAGCTCGATGTCGGTGCGGTCGGCCCGAGTGCCCGCGAACGCGTCGCTCGCGTCGCGGGCTTCGGCGACGGCCTCGGCGGGATACGCCGAGGCCATCGCGAATTCGGAGCGGATGGCGCCGAAGTCGACCGGCGCCGAGATGATCCGCTGGTGCAGTTCCACCCCCGGGAGACTACTGGAGGGCGGAACAGCGGTGATGCCGGAAGAGAATTACTGCAGCGCCAGCATGGTGCCGTTGAGCTCGTGCAGCGGACCGAAGACGGTGAAGGTCACCCGGCCGTTGGGGTACTGCGCGGACAACTGGGCGGCGGCGTCGAGCGCCTCCCCGAAGGACGGCGCCGACGGATGGGGAAGACCGGCGACCGCGTGTCCGAAGCCGGTGTCGGCGACCCATCTGGTGTCGCTGGGGCTGAGGTCGACCTGCACACCACCCGGCAGCGGAGTGACGGCCACCGCGCTCGCGGAGCCCGCACCGAGCACGGCGAGAACTGAAGCGGCTCCGGCGACGAGTGCACCGGCGACCAGGGAACGAACTACCCGCATATGTGTTGAGACCTGCTTCCGCATCGATGTCCGAGTGCCAGGAACTGCCCAGTCCCGGGCACTTGCCAACGGCGAACACTCTATGATGTCGATCACCATTCGTGCCAGTGGGGCACGAATTCCACAAAGGTTCCACAAGGCCCTCGGCAACGACCATTCCGCACTGCTAGTGTTCGATTCCGGTGCGGGCCGAAAACTTTCGTCCCGTTTCCGTCAGCTCCCCTACGTCGAACAATTGGAGTACCTCGCTGATGTCCTCGATCGTCTTCGATTACCTGATGCCCCTCGTCGGCCCGGAGCAGGCCGCGTACTGGGCCCAGGTTCTCCTGATCGAACCCCACTGACCTCCTGCTTCGAGGTCATCGGCACGTCGCCTCCCGTCGCTTTCGCACGGGAGGCGACGTCGTTTCCGCGGCGCTACGATCCCGCCCGTGACCAGATTTTCCGCCGCCATGACGGCAGGCTCCGCCGCGTTCGTATTGTTGCTCGCCGGTTGCGGAACAGATGATTCCGGCCATTCCACCGATTCCGGGCGCACCACCGCCACGAGTTCCGCCGCGCCTGCCGCCGATGCCGCCGAGTCGGGAACGGTCGGCAACGCGAAGGCGAGCATGTTCGTCATCGCCTACACCAACGCTTTTCCCGAACTCGCCGGCGGCCGCGCGGACGGCGAGATCGCGGAATTGTTCACCACCGTCTGCGGCGCGATCGCCGAGGGAGAAAATCGGGACGCCACCGTCGCCGAGATCGTCGAGCGCACCGGCTCGGCGGCCACCACCGACGAGGCCGACGCCATCTACACACTCGCGCAGTACATGTGCTGAGCGCGACATGTGCTGAGCGCGCCCGCCGGGGCGGGGGCGGACGAGTTGGTCTGTAAGCCGGATCCTGTCCCCGGCTCGCGCCGGGTGGCGACCATCCATCTGGGCACACCGTCGCCGGGTACCTCGAGCGGTCAACCCGCAGGCTCGGGCGAGCAACCCTCGAACACCTGCGCAGCCGCACTCTCGCGAATGCGACCTTCGACCTTGCTCCGGGCGGGGTTTACCGAGCCGCCCCGGTCACCCGGGGCGCTGGTGCGCTCTTACCGCACCGTTTCACCCTCACCACACAGCCTGCGAAAGGCCGTGGGCGGTCTGTTCTCTGTGGCACTGTCCCGCGGGTCACCCCGGGTTGCCGTTAGCAACCGCCCTGCTCTGTGGAGTCCGGACTTTCCTCGGCGGAGGGCGGCGGCACAGCCGTGCCCGTTCCCCTCGCCGCGGCCGCCCGACCAACTCGTCCGCTCGAACAGCGTACCCGCCCCGCCATCCCCGGCCGGTCGGCGGGCGGGCACGCCAGTACGGTTAGTCGTCATGGAACGTCTCGAGGTCGGTTTTCCCTCAGGTGGCGGTCGGTGCGCCGCCTGGCTGTATCCTCCCGCAGGCGTCCCCAAGCCCCGCCCGCTCGTGGTGATGGGGCACGGCCTGGGGGGCACACGGGACATGGGGCTGGACAGGTACGCCCGCAGATTCGCCGCGGCGGGCATGGCCGTATTGGTGTTCGACTACCGGCATTTCGGCGCCAGCGAGGGTGAGCCGAGGCAGTTGCTGAGCCTGTCCCGTCAGCGCGAGGACTGGCGTTCGGCCATCGCCTACGCCCGCACCCTGCGTGGCATCGACAAGACCCGCATCGCCCTGTGGGGCACCTCGCTCGGCGGCGGGCACGTGCTCACCGTGGCCCCCGAGGACGACTACATCGCCGCCGTGGTGGCCCAGGTGCCGTTCACCAGCGGCTGGGCCTCCACCAGGGCCAAGGGGCTGATCAGCCTGACCAAGGTGAGCGCAATCGCGCTGACCGACGTGTTCTTCGGGCCGCTGCGCCGCAAACCGGTGCGGGTGCGGGTGGCGGGCCGCAAGCGGTCCGCGGCGCTGATGAGCGCGCCCGACGTCCCAGCGGGGTTCGGCAGGCTGACCGAGGAGAGCGAGACCTACGAGCCGAAGATGCCCGCCCGCGCGGCCTTCTCGCTGCTGTTCGACGCGCCGGGCAAGCACACCAGGGCGATCAAGACGCCGGTCTTCTACGCGATCGCCGACAACGACACCATCACCCCGGTGGGGCCGACGCTCGAGGCCGCCGAGCGCACCAAGCACCCGGTCGTGAAGCGTTATCCGGTTGGCCATTTCGACATGTACTTCGACGAGGTGTTCGAGCAGGTCGTCTACGACCAGACCGAGTTCCTGGTGTCGGTGCTGCGCCCCTGAGGCGAGACCAAGGGACGAGCCCCGGGAATACGACCACCGCCGCGCCCCGGCTGGGGCGCGGCGGTGGTCTCGGCAGCGTTCCGCGCGGTGTCCTCGGCCGAGTTCTCGGCTGAGTTCTCGGCTGAGTTCTCGGCTGAATTCTCGGTGGGGAAAGGCGATCAGATGGTGTGGAAGCCCGCGCCGACGCCGCCGATGGCGTCGACGGCGGAGAGGATGATGTCGATCGGGGCGAAGTAGGCGGGCGAGTGGATCGGGTTGGCCGCGTCCGCGCACGGCAGGTCGAACGGGATGCCCGCCATGCCGGTCAGCCTGCCCTGGTTCATGCCGACCAGACGGTCGCCCACGGTGACCGGGCCGCCGGAGTCACCCGGCTTGGAGCACGCCTGGTTGAGGGTGAGGGTCTCGTCCAGCGAACCCCACACCACCCCGCAGCCGCCGCCGCTGGTGCGGCCGTTGAAGCACACCGTGGTGCCGGGGTCAGGGGTCGCGCCGAGACCGTTGATGGTGGTCTTGCCGACCGTGCGCACCGGGGTCACCTTCGCCGGGTCCAGTTGCAGCACAGCGAAGTCCAAGCCCTTGCCGTTGTCGGAATAGGCCACCGTGCCGATCACGCCCACCTCGAGCGCCGACTCGGCCGCCAGCCGGGAGCCGGTCGGGGCGCAGTGACCCGCCGTCAGGCCGACCAGCCTGCCCGCGTCGTCGTGCCCGATGGCGGTCAGCGAGCACGCCGAGTTGTTGTCGAACACCAATCCCGAGCCACCCCCGAGCACCGCGGACTGCGGCGCCGCCTGCGCCGTCCCCGTGACGGCTGAGCCCACACCTGCGACGACGGCCGCCGTTGCCGCCATCCACCTGAACCTCACAGCAGTACTCCCTCTCGAATCCCGAAACCCGAACAGGCAGGGGCGGTTTCGCGCCCTACCCACACTCGGCGCGAACCGCCCCCCGCCACGATGGCGTAAACCATGTCACGAACCCGGCCCGCCGGGTAAGCGAATCGCAGGTAACAATCCGGCCAACCCGGCCGGAGGCCACCCGGTACGGATGGTTCCCCGCCGGGCGCCCGGCTAACCCAGATACGAGGTGTCGTTCACCAGCCGCACCGAGGCGCCGCCGTCGGGATAGAACTCCGCGATCGACAGCGAGGCCAGATCCAGGTGCAGCCGGTACAGCAGCGAGGGCCCGACCCCGAGGGCGAGCTGCAACAGCGTCTTGATCGGGGTCACGTGGCTGACCAGCAGCAGATTGCGCCCCTGGTACTGCGCGCACAGATCCCGCCGCGCGGCCTCCACCCTGGCGCGCACCGTGTCGAAGCTCTCCCCGCCCGGCGGCGGCAGCGAGGGATCGCCCAGCCAGCGCGCGTGCAGCTCCGGGTCACGCTCGGCGGCCTCGGCGAAGGTCAGGCCCTCCCAATCGCCGAAATCGGTCTCGATAAGGCCCTGATCGGTCCGCAGGGGAACGCCGAGCGCGGTCGCGGCCGCTTCGGCGGTCTGCACCGCGCGGGTCAGCGGCGAGCTGACGACCGCCTCGATCCCGCCCCTGGCCGCCAGCATCTTCGCCGCGCGGGCGGCCTGCTCGCGGCCGAGCTCGGTCAACGGCGGGTTGCCGCGACCGGAGTAGCGGCGCTGGATGGACAACTCGGTCTGGCCGTGGCGCAGCAGCAGCAGGCGGGTCGGACGGCCGACCGCGCCGGTCCAGCCGGGGGCGGGAGCGGCCTCGGTGCTCGCGCGCTCGGCGGTCTTCGCGCCGCCGGCGGGACGCGCGCCGGTGGCCGCGTCGGTCCCGGCGTCGTCCATGGCCTCGTTGGCCAGCCGGTCGGCGTGGCTGTTGCGCTCGCGGGGTATCCAGGTGAAGGTGACCCGGTCGAAGCAGGCGACCAGTGCCCGCGCCCGCTCGGCGAGCGGAATCATGGCCGCGTGCTTGACCTTCCAGCGCCCCGACATCTGTTCGACGACGAGCTTGGAGTCCATGCGGACGTCCACCTCGCGCGCGCCCAGCTCGGCCGCGGCCTCCAGGCCCGCGATCAGGCCGCGGTACTCGGCGACGTTGTTGGTGGCCAGGCCGATGCTCTCGCGGCGTTCGGCCAGCACCGTCCGGTCGGGGTCGAGCACGACCGCGCCGTAGCCCGCTGGGCCCGGGTTGCCCCGCGACCCGCCGTCGGCCTCGACGATCACCTTCGGATGGCGCGCCGCCGTGTCATCGGGG
>Ga0079224_100000514_pt1 | contig 38297 bp, 34 predicted proteins | sample Stecom2015_FD_80414 | JGI IMG/M metagenome (GOLD analysis project Ga0079224, IMG submission 80414) | Agricultural soil microbial communities from Utah to study Nitrogen management - Steer compost 2015 | ecosystem: Environmental > Terrestrial > Soil > Agricultural land | place: USA: Utah... | reverse complement strand
TTCTCATCATCTCCGATATTCACGCGAATCTTACCGCCTTCGAAACGGTTCTGGAAGACGCGAAGGGTCAATGGGACTATGTCTGGTGTCTCGGCGATGTGGTGGGCTACGGGCCAGACCCTAACGAATGTGTCGAACTGCTGCGCACGATGCCACATCTGTGCCTGGCCGGGAATCACGACTGGGCGGCACTGGGGCGGCTGGATATTCGCACCTTTAACCCGGACGCCCGCAAAGCTGTCAACTGGACCCGCGAAACACTGACCCCTGAGAATACGCAGTATCTGGAAGACCTGCCCACGACATTTGTGATCGGCAATTATACGCTGGCGCACGGCAGCCCGCGCGAACCGGTGTGGGAATATATCCTCGAACCGCTGATCGCCGCGCTCAATTTCCCCTATTTCGAGACGCCTTACTGTCTCGTGGGGCATACCCACCAGCCGGTCATCTACGAACAGATCAATGAAGCGGGCGATACTCAGGCGATCATGCCCAGCTACCGCCAGCAGCGGCAGCTCAACGGCCACCGCCAGATCATCAACCCCGGCAGTGTCGGCCAGCCCCGCGACCAGAACCCACAGGCCGCCTATGCCATCCTCGATGTTGAAAAGAATGTCTGGGAGCACCGCCGCGTGCCCTACGACATCGCCGCCGTACAGGAGCGGATGCGCCAGCATGATATGCCGGAACGACTGGTGACGCGCCTCGAACACGGCTGGTAGACCTCTCATGATCGACGACCTCAGCCCTACGATGCGTGACTACCTTGCAGAAATTCACCGGCTGAGTGAGCGCAGTACCGAATCTGAACCGGGCTATGTCAGCACCTCCGCGCTGGCGGACCTGCTCGATGTCAGTGCCCCGGCAGTCAACCGCATGGTCACCCGCCTCAAGGACATGGGCCTGCTCGAACACGAGCCTTATCGCGGCATCCGCCTGACCGATGCCGGGCAGCGCGAAGCGTTCAAGGAGCTGCGCCGTCACCGTATTGCTGAAGCGTTTCTGGTCAATGTGATGGGCTTTGGCTGGCACGAAGTTCACGAGGAAGCCAGCCGCATGGGTCCCGCACTCAGCAGCGCCCTCACCGAGCGCATGGCCGCGATGGCCGGCAATCCGACCCACTGCCCACACGGCGAACCGATTCCCGACAGCGACGGCGACATCATCCTGCCCGATGACTTCCTGCTGTCCGATGCCGAACCGGACAGCGGACCGCTGCGTATCAGTCGGGTACTGACCCGCGAGCCGGATCGGCTGGAATATCTGGCTGCCCTGGGGTTAACGCCGGGTACGGAAATCGAGGTATTGCATATCGCGCCGTTTCATGGGCCGATGCAGCTTCGGGTTGGCAACGAATATCGCATTATCGGTCACAACCTGGCAGAGTTGATCCGTGTCGCGGCGGCTGAATAGCTGAAGTCTATCTGATCCGCTGATTTGCCAGCGTTTCGGCAGTCATGACCTCGCCCGGCGGGACCAGGACACGTTCCGGCAGCGTGCCACCGGCCAGCAGTTTGGTCATAACGTCGATGGTTGCCCGCGAAAACTTTTCGCGCCCCACATCCACCGACCCGCGCATATAATACCCTTCGCGGATGTAGCGGCGGGCAAGCTGTTCGGCGTCGATGCTGCTGACCACCACGCGGCTCGGCCCGATGCCGGCTTCAGCCAGCGCCTCGATAGCCCCGAATGAGCCGGCGTCATTGATGCTGACGATCACGTTAAACGGCACGCCATCCTCCAGCAGGCGGCTGACGGATGTTCGGGCAAATTCTGGTGTCGCCCCGCGAAAGCGCCCGACAATGGTCGCGTCCGGTGCTTCGGCCAGCACGCCCGCTACCAGACCGTCGGCGCGGGTGACCAGGTGGGGCAGATCAGGATAATCGAGCACAATCACATTTGCTGTGCCGTTCATCTCCGCAGCGATGATGCGCCCTGCCAACTGGCCGGCCTTGAACCCCATCTCGTACTCATCGCCGGTTATCAGTACGCCGCCATAAGTAGGGGATTCGCCGCCCATAATCACCAGCGGCAGCCGGGAGTCCTGGATAGATTTCAGCGGCCCATCGAGCAAATCCTGGTCAAGCGGGCAGACGATGATGCCGCTTGCGCCATCCGTACGGGCACGCTCGATGTGAGTTAGCTGCTGATACGGGTTGGTATCGCTGTCGTACACCCGGTAATCCAGCCCATAGGCGCGGGCGAAATCGCCCATCTCACGGGCCTGGGTAGCGTGATACTCGCTGGTCTGGTTGCAGGTGATATAAGCGATAAAACCGCTGTCACCGAGGGCACGGCGGGCCAGCAGAATTTCGTCTTCTGTCGGGATGACGCTGGACGCCGGGGCTGAAGCGCCGGCCTGGATAACGGCTCTGGGAACCGGGGCCACCTGTGGGGGAACCAGCAGCACCACGGCAACGAGCAGGGCCAGCAGCACGATCAGGCCGGAGATCAGCAGCGCCCGGCGGCGGGCCTGCCGCTGCCTGTGCTGGAGGGCATCAGTCCGAATCATCGGCGGAGTCGGGAACAGCAGATCGCCCGTACTGCTGGGTTTTCGTCCCAGCGCCCGATCAAGGTCATCCGCCATTTGCAGGATGCTGGTGTAGCGGCGATTCGGGTCCTTTTCCAGTCCCTTCAGAATAACCGCCTCAACCGCTGGCGGAATATCCGGGTTCAGTTCGCGGGGCAGGGGCGGTGTTTTTTCAAGATGCTGGTAAATGATCGAGATGACATCCCCGCTGTCGCTGTCGAACGGCAGTTCTCCCGTGACCATCTGGTACAGGATGACCGCCATGCTGTATATATCGGCACGCTGGTCGATGGTTTCGCCGCGCAGTTGTTCGGGGCACATGTAGGCAGGCGTGCCCACGATTTTGCCGCTCTGCGTGAGGGAGGGCGAGCCTTCGACCCACTTCGCCAGGCCAAAATCGGTCAGATAGGCGTCGCCGTTGCTGGCAAACAGAATATTGGCCGGTTTCAGATCGCGGTGGATAATGCCCTTGCTATGGGCATAAGCCAGCCCGCGCGCCACCTGACCAAAAATATGGGCCACGCGCTCCAGCGGCAGCGGCCCATCAGCCAGCAGGTCGCTCAGGGAACCGCCATCAAGCAGGCGCATGACCAGATAGGCGGTGTCATTGACGATGCCGTAATCGTAAATCGGGAGGATATGGGTATGTTCGAGGCTGGCGACGACCTTGGCTTCGCGCGCGAAACGCTCCTTAAAAACCTGAAAATCCTTGTCGTCGGCCAGGTCTGTCGAAATCAGCTTGACAGCGACATGCCGCTGCACCGATGGCTGGTAGGCGCGATAAATCTTCGCCATCCCGCCTCGTCCGATGCGGGCTTCGATACGATAATCCCCCAACTGTTGGCCGATCAACCCATCCGGTTGCATCGCTGGTCCTTCGAGCGCCCAATCTGCGCTGTATTATCGGTGGGAGTATAGCGTATTATCAACAAACTGTTTACTAATGTGTGGCACAATGTACGGATACAGGGCGTGGGGTAATCGTCGTATCCCCGTCCTAGACCCACTCAATAGAATCTTAGTATAATTTACGATGTTCACAAGATGAGGTTTTGACACAATGCGGCGAATTTTGATTTTACTGTTGCTGCTCATCATGATTCCGGCGGCCAGGGTGCTGGCGCAGGAAGCGGTGGCATCCAACCGGCCCAGTACCTTTCAGCTTGAAGGTTTCCGCTTCGAGTATCAGGGGTGGAACAACTGCGGCCCGGCCACGCTGACCAATGCACTGACCTTCTTTGGTTACTCAGATAATCAGAACCGGGCGGCGCAGTTTCTCAAACCCAACGGGGAAGATAAAAATGTCACCCCGCAGGAGATGATTCGTTTCGTCAATTCGCAGGTTCCTGAACTGCCGGTGTTCGCGCTGACGCGCATGGGTGGAACAATCGACCTGCTCACGACCCTGCTCGCCAATCGTTTCCCGGTTATTATTGAACAGGGCTACGATCCCCCGCCGCACGACCTCGGCTGGATGGGCCATTATCTGCTGCTGATTGGTTATGACGATGCCCAGCGGCATTTTATAACTCACGACAGCTACGAAGGCCCCAACAAGATTTATACCTACGATCACATCAACGAATACTGGAGGCATTTCAACCGCACCTACATTGTGCTCTACGAAAGCGGGCGCGAACCGGAACTGCTCGACCTGCTGGGCAGCGATGCTGATGTCACCCAGAATGCGCTGAACGCGCTCGAAATGGCCCGCGAGGAAGCGACGCGCAGCCCGCAGGACCCCTTCATCTGGTTCAATATCGGCACGAGCTATGTGGCGCTGGCCGATGTTTACGAGCAGCAGGCTTATGAATATGCCGCTGTGGCCTATGACGAAGCCCGCAAACACGGCCTGCCCTGGCGTATGATGTGGTATCAGTTTGGCCCGTTCGAAGCCTATAACGCGGTGGGTCGATACGACGATACCCTGAAACTGACCAACGCCAACCTGAACGATGGTGGCGGCCACTGGGTCGAAGAGACGTTTTACTATGCCGGGGTCGCCCGCGAAGGGATGGGCGAAACCACCCGCGCGCTCGATAATTACCGGCAGGCGGTATTCCTCAACAGCAACTATGCTGAGGCTCGCGCAGCGCGTGATCGCTTGCAGGCCCAGTTGGGCGGCTGATACGTACCTGGTGGCAGTGGGCTGATGCCCGCTGTCTCCAGTTCCCGGCTCAAATTATAATTTATTACCATGTAGGGCCAACTTGCGGTTGACACCCCCTGACCCTTAAGGTTAAATGGATAATTGTAGCGTAATGAGCCACCCTCATTGGTGGTTTTATTTTCGCTCATTTTCAGAAGCCTGAAAGGAGGTAGCCCCACAGCTTCGGCTGGTTCGTGACCATGCAAAGTACAACAGATGACTGCCACCTGAGCACCCGTTTTCTATATGTTGGGATACTCGCGCCACAGGGAGGACTCCGATGAACATCCCAAGACTGGCCCAATATCGGGACATGCTCATCAAGTACCTGGCCCCCCAACGAACCCGCGTTTTAATCCTGGCGGTGCTGCTGTTCAGCAGCATCGGTCTGCAATTAGCCAGCCCGCAAATTCTCCGCGCCTTTATCGACACCGCTGTAAACAGCGGCCAGCAGCTCTACCTGACACCCACCTTCAGCTATCCCTATACCGTTGATACAACTCAGAATCAACTGCTGATGGATGCCTTGTTGTTTATGTTTGTCGCACTGGGGCAGCAGGGTGTCGCTATCCTGGCGGTGTACTTCAGCGAGAATGTCGGCTGGACAGCGACCAACATGCTGCGCCGCGATCTGGCGATGCACTGTATGCGGCTGGACATGACCTTCCACCATGTCCGTACACCGGGCGAGATGATTGAGCGCGTCGATACCGACGTAACTCAGATCGCCAACTTTTTCTCGCAATTCGTGATTATGGTGCTGGCGAACATCATCCTGCTGGTGGGTGTGCTGGTGCTGCTGTTCCGCGAGAATGTATATGTCGGCATCGCAATGGCGATCTTCGCGCTGCTGACCATGTGGGCGCTGAACAAAGTCCGCAGTTATGCCATTCCGGCGTGGGCCGCCTCGCGCGAAGCCAGCGCCCAGTTCTACGGCTTCCTCGAAGAGCAGCTTTCCGGCACGGAAGACACCCGCGCCAGCGGGGCCGTGCCCTACACCCTGCGCAATTTTTACAAGCTGCTGTACGACCGGCTGAAGGCCGAGCAGCACGCCGGCTTCATGAACGTGACGATCATGTCGGTGATTGTAGTGTGTGTGACGGTGGGCACGATTCTCTCGTTTGTGCTGGGCTTCATCCTCAATCAGAGCGGCCTGGTAACCATCGGTACGGTGTTTTTGTTCGTGACCTACACCAACATGCTCTTTCGCCCGATGCGTGAAATCACGATGCAGATTCAGGAACTGCAAAAGGCCGGCGCGGGCATCGGACGGGTGAACGAACTGTTCAGCATCAAATCGAAAATCACGGATGGCCCCGGCGTGGCGATCCCCGAAGGTCCGCTGTCTGTCGAATTTGATGACGTTACCTTCGCCTATAACGCAGATGAACCTGTGCTGGAACATTTCGATTTTCATCTGCAACCGGGCAGGGTGCTGGGGCTGCTGGGGCGCACGGGCAGCGGCAAAACCACCATCAGCCGGCTGCTGTTCCGCCTATACGATGTGAATTCCGGCGCGATTCGGCTTGGCGGGGTGGACATCCGCGACGCCACGCAGTACGACCTGCGCCAGCGTGTCGGCATTGTCACGCAGGATGTGCAGTTGTTTCGCGCCTCGGTACGCGATAACCTGACCTTCTTCAACCGGAATATTCCTGACGAATGTATCCTCGAAGCGATTTATGATCTCGGGCTGGGGCCGTGGCTGGAATCGCTACCGGAAGGGCTGGATACCCGCCTGCGCTCTGGCGGCAGTGGCCTTTCGGCCGGCGAAGCGCAACTGCTGGCGTTTACCCGCGTGTTCCTCAAGGACCCCGGCCTGATTATCCTCGATGAAGCCTCGTCCCGGCTCGACCCGGTGACGGAGCAGCGTATCGAGCGGGCCATCGACAAGCTGCTGCACAACCGCACCGGTATTATCATCGCGCACCGGCTGGCAACCGTGCAGCGCGCTGACGAGATCATGATTATCGAGAAGGGGCGCATTCTGGAACACGATGACCGCGTGAAGCTGGTGAACGACCCCAACTCGCATTTTTATCACCTGCTGCGCACCGGGCTGGAGGAGGCGCTCGCATGAAGAAGCCGATGAAAAACTGGCAGATACTGTGGGAACTGGTCAAATTCCGTCCCTGGCTGTTTTTCGGCAGTGTCTTTTTTGCCACGCTGATCCAGCTTGCCATGCAGGCCCCGGCGCTGCTGACCCGCGAATTTTTCAATTATCTCACCGATGGCGCGCAGGCTCGCTTCGATCTGTGGGCGCTGGTGGCGCTGCTGGTCGGGGCCGGGCTGGCCGAAGCTACGGTACGCTACGGGTTGATCTATAACCGGGTGACGTTTCATTTCACCTCTCTGGCGCTGATGCGCAAGAATGTATTCAGTCACGTGCTGCGCCAGCCGGGTGCGCGCCCGATGCCAACTTCCCCCGGCGAATCGATCAGCCGCTTTGGCGGCGACCTGGACGAGATCGGGCAGTTCTTCCAGTGGCTCGAAATGCTGGGCGGCCACGCCATTTCGACCATTGTGGCGATTGTCTTTATGGTCAGTATCAACCCGACCATCACCCTGGTTGCCTTTACGCCGCTGGTGCTGGTGGCGGTGGTGGCGAATATGACCATGTCGCGGGTGCAGCGTTACCGCGAAGAATACCGGCAATCTGCTGCGCGGGTGATCGGCTTTGTGGCGGAAACCTTCGGCGCGGCCCAGACGATCAAGGTGGCAACCGGCGAGGAAACGGTCATTGATGAGTTCAGCCGGCTCAACGATGTGCGCCGCAAAGCGGCGCTCAAGGACCGGGTGTTCGAGGAAATCCTGCGCTCGATCTTCTTCAACGCCGTCAACATCGGAACCGGGGTGATTCTCATCCTGTCGTCCCAATCCATGCGGGAAGGCACATTCACCGTTGGCGATTTTGCGCTGTTCATCTTCTATCTGGAACGCATCACCCAGTTTATGCGCATCTTTGGCATGTCGCTGTCGAAGTACCGGCAGATTGGCGTGTCAATCGAGCGTGTCGAATACCTGCTGGATGGCGCGCCGCGCGAGATTATGGTCAAACATGGCGAGGTCTATCTCAAGGGAGAGCTGCCCGAAGTGCCCTACGTTGCCCGTTCCGAGGCGGATCGGCTGGATGCGCTGGAAGTGCGCGGCCTGACCTATCACCATCCTGATTCGGGACGCGGCATCGAGGATGTCGATTTGCAGGTGAAACGCGGTTCGTTTACGGTGGTGACCGGGCGCATCGGCAGCGGCAAAACCACACTGCTGCGCACCCTGCAGGGGTTGCTGCCTGCCGAAAAAGGCGAAATCTACTGGAACGGCCAATTGATCGAAAAGCCGGCTGATTTCTTTGTGCCACCGCATACGGCTTATACGCCGCAGGTTCCACGCCTGTTCAGCGACCCGCTGCGCAACAATATCCTGATGGGTATTCCTGAAGACAAAGCGGATGTGATGGAAGCGATTAAATCCGCCGTGATGGAACGCGACCTCAAGGAACTCGATCAGGGGCTGGATACGCTTGTCGGGCCGCGCGGCGTGCGCCTTTCCGGCGGGCAGATGCAGCGAACAGCGGCCTCGCGCATGTTCGTGCGCGACCCGGAACTGCTGATCTTCGACGATCTTTCCAGCGCGCTCGATGTCGAAACCGAGCAGAAGCTGTGGAGTCGGGTATTTGCCAAAGAAGGCGCAACGTGTCTGGCAGTGTCGCACCGCAAGGCCGCGCTGCGCCGCGCCGATCAGATCATCGTCATGAAGGATGGCCGGGTTCTGGCGCGTGGCAAGCTGGAAGACCTGCTCGAAAGCTGTGAGGAAATGCGCCAGTTATGGCAGGGCGACAGCGGCGAAATTGATGCCGGACACGAAAGTGCGCCCGCCGCCAGCCAGAATGGACAAACCTGAAGCCGCTGCACGCAGCATCAGGGTTTACGTTCATGGAGTGTGAAAGACAGCGGGCTGCGGCTCGCTGTCTCATTTTGGCCGGAACGCGCTGTATCGTTGAGCCGGATCGGAGAAAGGGCGGATGCCTGGCTACGACAGGGCTTCGCGGACGATCTCGTTGAGGCGTTGGGTCAGCGCAAACAGCGCCTGACCGGTATCACCCCCCGGCGGCCAGGGTGCGACATGAATCGTCCTGATGCCGTCGTCTGTCGTGACCTGCCATTCTGCCTCGCGCTTTGCGGTTGAGCCGCTGTCTTTCCCGCGGATTTCTGACGGCAGCCGGCGCAGGCCGCTGGCTTCGACCGCCTGTTTCACCGCCTCGATCTGTGCCTCGGTCAGGTCTGTAACCGGATACCAGCCGGGCGTAACCTGCTCGTCCTGATAACTGCCATCGGCGGCCTTGACCAGCCGCGTCACGCGGTAATCCTCAGCTTTGCCATCGGCAAAGATGCGCTGACCATGTGGTTTGCCATGATGGCTCTGGATCAGATAACTGACAATCAGTTCGGACATACGCCTGCTCCTAAGTAATCACGCCGCCAGGGACCGGTGTACCCGGAATGACCGACGGGGCATCGCCTTCGCCGCCGTAGCGCCAGTCTCTGCCGGTAATCTGCTCCAGCGCCGCAAGGAAGGTCGAGTAATGCTGCGGACGGACTGTGTTCCCCAGCGACATGATATTGTCATTGTTCTCGGCCACAGCGCCGTCGATGGGCGCATCAGCCAGACTGTCGGCGTCGATGTCGGAATGAGCAACCGAGGAACCAATGGGGTTGCCGGTTCCGGTGATGAAGCTGCCTCCTCCAGTAGCGTATTCATCATCGAGTCCCAGCATGTGGCCGAACTCGTGCGCGGCGACGTTCTGCGCCTCGCCGGAACCAATGATGAGATCGACTCGCCGCGCGGCGGCTTCATCGCCTTCCTCGATCCCCTCGCCTGAAGCCTGCGTGCGGTCAACTGAGCCGGTCAGGCCGTTCGATTTCAGGAAGGCTTCCACCGCCTCTGAACGGCGCTCGGATAATGCCTGATTGTACTGGGCCGATCCAACCGCACTGGCGTGGCCGATCAACTGAATGGTCTGGCCGGCGTTGCCCGGCGCAGCGTTGAAGGTATTGATGAACTGCTGCAGGAAAGCCGGGCCGGGTGTGCCGCCGCCGCCCGGTTCCGAACTGGCCGCAGCGATGCTGGCGGAATCGTGAGCGAAGAACAGTTGCCAGCGCAGCAGATTGTCTGGTCGGGGGTCAATGTCGGAACTGGACATAATCAGTTCCTGATCGTCAGCTTTTGAAGCGTCATTCGACTGGACATATGCGCCGATGCCGTCCGGCGGCGTCTTGATAATTTTGCCCTGGCAGTGATCGTCATCCGCCTGACCGCGATGCACATTGACCTGAACGCGCACATCGGCCATCAGTTGGGGCCAGTCCTGGCTGACGAAAAAGTGTTTTCCGCCCCACGCGTTCTGAACCGTCTGCCGGTAGCTGGTCATCCAGGTATCTTCTTCGCCGCCCCAGCGCCAGTGCGCGTCAACTTCGGCCTGCCGGTCAGCCGCCGGCACATCGGTCATGATCTGGGTAGCGGCGGCCTGAAGTTCGCCAAAAGTACCCAGTTCGTCCGGGTCGCTCAGGTCAAGCCCGGTTCCATCTGCCGACACAATATTGGTGGATGGGTCGATACTCAGGCCGTTGATAAACGAAATACCAACATTCATGGAGATAATCAACTGCCGGGAAGCCGGGTCAAATTTGGCGTTGAACCCGCCAATCCCGGTGGGGGTGATATTCGCGCCGTCCGGTCCCGGCATCATCCCGCGCGAGAGGAAAGCGCGCATCTCAGCCGGCATGGCGTCATCCGCCACGGTGGTTTCTTCGCCTTCCAGAATGCGCTGCAAGGTGCGATTGCCCAGCAGCGGCCCAAGCTGCTGGAGGGCGCGGCGCTGTAACATCCCATTGCCGGGTTTTTCCTGCTCGCGCAGCACATCGAGCGCCAGCGCCGTATCCATCCCTTCGGATTGGGCATTTCCCGGGCCATTGTGCCGCACAATTTTCTGTCCACTCAGCGTTTTCTGCTTTTTCAGTCGCCGGGTTTTGTTTGCCACCCTGGCCTCCTCCCAGTCGTGTGCGTTGATGACCCCATCATAGTGCGAATCGTGGGCCGGCACAATTCAGCCTGTAAGGGACCCGCCGGAATAAATAGTTCGGCAGCGCCCTTGACGTGATCTTTGACCGCATTATTCAGGGGACCGCTGGCGCAGAAACCGTGTAGACTCAGGTTGGAGTAGTGCGCAGGAGAGAGGTGATCTATGGCTGTGCAAACTCAGAAGGTTCCGATCAACAAGTGGGGCTATAACACCATCGCCAAACAGGTTCTTGCGCCTCTGATACTGGGCGCATTGATGTTCGGGCTGGCCGGGACAACAGACTGGTTCTGGGGCTGGCTGTTCACCATCACCCACAGTCTGGCGTGGATCATGATGACGGTTGTCCTGATCCGCGAAAACCCGGAACTGCTCAACGTGCGTGGCAAGCGCCAGAGCGGCGCCAAACGCTGGGATATCGTGATTCTGGCGATCTACGGCCTGAACTGGGTTGCGATCCTTATGCTTGGCGCACTGGATGTGCGCTACGGCTGGAGCGGACCGGTCTGGCCGGTCTGGCCGGTCGCAGGCAATGTGCTGATTCTGGCGGGATTTGCGCTGACCACATGGGCGATGGCGGTCAATCGCAATTTCGAGGCTGAGGTGCGTATTCAGGATGATCGCGGTCACCGGGTAACTTCGGAAGGGCCGTACCGCTACGTCCGGCATCCGGGTTATACCGGTGTGATTATAGCGTTCTACTTCGGAATGCCGCTGGCGCTGGGATCGTGGCCGGCGGGTGTCGCAGCGGTGGTCGGGCTGGTGGTAATGGTGATTCGCACGGCGCTGGAAGACCGCACCCTGCACGACGAACTGCCGGGCTATAAGGAATTCGCCCGGCGGACACGCTACCGGTTGATCCCCGGCGTATGGTAATCAGCTTATGGTCAGGGTCATGGGTACGAAGATGATACCCTGCTGTTCCTGCGGGGGTGCAGACTGCTCAAAGCCGAGTTTCCGGTAAATATCGACGGCGTAGGGTGACGAATTGACGGTGATCTGCTGCACATCAGGCCGGTGCTGGCGGCAGATGTCGAGCGCGCGGCGCAGCAGTTCCCGGCTGATACCCCGCCGCTGGTAGGCGCTGTCTACAAACAGCAGGGTCACGTGGTTATAGCTGCGCATTTCGATCATCCCCACGATGGTTTGACCGGCAGCAGCCACCAGAAACAAGGCCCCCCTGCTGAGCCGGTCTGCCAGCGCGTCGGGTTGAACAAAGCGCGAAAATGTCTGGATGCCCTCGTCCCCATAATCAGGCGCGACGTAATGATGAAAGGTGCGCAGCACCATCTCGCTGACCGCTGCGACCTCGTGCAACTGCATCGCTCGGAAGCTGATCGCCTCTGGCAAGTTGATTCCCCCTTCCTCCAAAGAGGATCAATCAGGCGACTACGGCATCCACCTCGATTACGATCAGCATAGCCGGGTCAATCAGCCGGTCAACGGCAACCATCGTCGTTGCCGGATGCACATCGCGGAAAAATTCGCCATGCACCCGGGCAACGGCTTCCCACCGGAACACATCGGTGAGAAACATACGGGTATTCACCACATCGTGCAGCGACGCGCCGGCTGCGCGCAGCGCAGCTTCGATTTTCAGGAAGACATAGCGCGCCTGCGCTTCGATGTCCGCGCCGATGACCTGACCGTGTTCATCGCTGAGTGGGTTGCCCGTAACCTGAATCAGGCTGCCGGTGTGCGCAGCATGGGTTTTGCCGGCTGGCGGCTCCCAGTATGTAACAGGTGCGATGCTCTCCTGAATCATTTGTGTTCTCTCCTGCTGATAACCGGCAAATAAGTAGGTGATCGGTACGGGCGGACTGGCAGCGTTCAGGGCTGTTCCGGCTGAGGTTCCATCCCCGGCGTATCGAGGAAAAAGATAATCACTTCCTCGTATGGCGTTGTACCCGCATTGACGCCGCGATGAACCTGGGGTTCGGGCTTGTCCCATTCCGCCAGCCCCGGATGCACAGGAAAACTTAGGGTTTCGCCGCTATCGCGGAACTCGATGCGAAGCTGTTCGCCACGTACCACGACGGTAAATCGGTGGCACAGATCGACATGCCAGGGAAGCGCCTCGCCGGGTTCAAGAATGTGCCGGCGGATGATGAGATCATCTCGTTCTGACAGGGTTTCCTTGAACATGGAGCACCTTTTACCTGCTGTTTATTCCAGTACGGTTAGTATGGTCCGTCAGCTACTGACAGTTCCGATTCGCTGATGGCGGTACGAGCAACGTGCGTACCGGACAATGCTCCGGCCAGCCGCCGGCCAGCGCCGATTAGCTGATGTCCTACCTGATGCGCGAAAGTCACCCCCGGCAGACGTGACAGGCTAAACCGGTGGACAGGAGCGCCAGCCGCAGCGACTTTTCCCAGCCGCCAGTGATCGGCTTCCTGCATCAACTGATTGCGGCGCAGCTCGTTCACTTCTTGTGCGCGCTGTAAATCCATCATGTTGATTCCTCCCTCCTCTGCTCTGGCTGGCAGGAGCCGGATGTTTGTCCTGCTCTCACCAACCAGAACACAGCATACGCCGCAAGCGCCGAGAAATCGCATAGAACGCATATCGGATAAGAACCAATGCCGGCCTAAGGGCGTTCTAGATCACGCCGATGATGGGATGTCAGCCCTGATTCTCGCCCAACTGCATCTCGGCGCGCAGCAAATCCTTCACCCCTTCTGGCCCGGTCAGCGACAGCCAGAGCGCGCCATCGGCCCGCAGTTCCAGCCGGAAATCGAAAAATGGGCAGCACAATCGTTCCAGCGGAACCCACTCGACAGCCTGAGTCCACATACTCAGCGGCAGGCGAAAGGCATAGCCGTTCGGCAGTTCCGTGACTGTTTCCACCTGTGCGAAGATATGCTCTGCCAGCCCGTCGTGCCGGCGGCGCTGGTCAGGTGAAAGGGCGCTGAGATTGCAGAAAATGGCGGTGGTCATAGCTGTATGCTCCTGTTAGTCGGTGGGCTTGTAGGCCGTGATACGGGCACTGTAGATCAGCGGCATCCCCGGCTGGCGTCCGATGATGCCCCCGGCATCGTCCTTGTTCACGACTTCGATATTGACGAACCCGGCGTCGCGCATCAGGCCGGTGTAGACTGCGACATCAACTGCGCCGGTTACGCATTCAGCCCATTTGGCGGTGTCTGCCCGCAGTTCGTCGCTGAATTCCCCCTCGGTCACAATATCACTGATGCTCACCCGTCCACCGGGTTTCAGCACGCGGAAAGCTTCGCGGAACACAGCGGCTTTATCCGGCGACAGGTTGATGACGCAGTTGGACATAATCACGTCAATGCTGTCGTCGTCCACCGGCAGCGCCTCGATCTGGCTCTGGCGGAAGTCGACATTGGTAATGCCCATGCGGGCCTTCGCTGCATTGGCTTTGTCGAGCATTTCCGGCGTCATATCCACACCGATCACGTAGCCGGTGTCCCCGACCTGCCGCGCCGCCAGAAAACAGTCGATGCCGCCGCCGCTGCCCAGATCGAGCACGGTTTCGCCGGGCTTCAGGTTGGCGATGCTGACCGGGTCGCCGCAGCCAAGTGACAGATTGGTCACATCGACCGGCAGCCCTTCGACCAGTGCCGTGTCGTACAGGCTGGCATTGCAGCCGCAGTCTGAACCGCAGCAGCTTGTGTCCTGAGCGCGGGCGATACTGCCGTAGCGTTCGCGGACAACGTTGTGGATGGTGGCATCAGTCATGGTGTACCTCCATATATTGATATACATCGATACGTTCGGTTAAAAAAAGTGCCCGGTTGGGCAGCGATAACCCGGCAAACGACGCCGACACCGGGTTCCGGTCCTGACCCCTCACCAACGCAGGGGCGAACCGCAGCTTTAGGTGCGGTCAGGCGAACGTTCGATCACCGGAATCGAATCCACCGAGATGACTCTGTCGGCATAATCCGGCGCGAAACTGCGCACGAGCATCCCACAGCAGTACGTCAGGTGTTCCTGATTAAGCGTGTAGTACCGCTGGCGACCTTCCTGGCGCACCAGCACCAGATTGGCGTCTTCCAGTTCCTTCAGATGGTGGCTGACTGTCGGTTGTTTGACCTTGCCGCCGAGTTTGTCCACCACATCGTTTACGCTTAACCACACACAGCACAGATGCCTCATGATTTCCTGACGTGTTTCATCAGCGATTGCTTTGGCGAATCGTAGTTGGTCGTTGTTCATACTTCGATCATATCGATATTCATCAATATGTCAAGTGTTGTGCAAAAACTGCCGCGTCCCGGTGGACCGGCAGCCAGAAACACGGCTACGTTGCCGCTGCTACATCTTCCTCAGTCTGGCTAAGCTGTGCCTGGATATGTTCGCGTATGGCCTGCGCAGCCTGCCTCTGCTCTGGCTTCAGCATCAGGCTGAAGGTGGTATGATCGCGGCGGGTGATAATCAGTTGCAGGCATCCGCTTTCACAGTTTTTCAGCCGCAGATGCTCCGGTTCGTACAGGTCAACCCGTTCGATCTCGCTGTAGGTGGCTGCCTGAAGCCCGCTAAAGCCGACAGGCAGCAGCGTTGCCAGAAAATCTGTTCGCTTCACCAGCACCCGATCCGTGTAGACTTCCAGCCGCTGGCCGATCCCTTCCAGAGTGTTCACCAGTTCTGACATGGCTGTATCCTTTCGGATTCTTCGCTTGTTCTTCCACCATAGAACGGCGGGGGTCAGCCTGTCCAGTGCCATGTGATATGCAGCGCCGCGCCAATCGTCATCATGCGGGCTGCCGGATACGGCCCCTGATGGCAGTTGCCGGGGCCAGATTTCTGTGATATAAAGAGATCATCACAACAGAAAACGGCCTGTTGGATTATCACTGCTGTCCTTCCCCCAATTCACGCCAAAAGTACATAGTGATGATGTTGCAGGTTTCATCCCAATGCGGGAATGTCCCGGCGTTGGATTCTGTCAAGCGTAACCGAAAGGAAAAATGGGAAATGGCACAGGCAAAACCCGGTGACAGCGTAAAACTGCATTACAAGGGCACATTAACGGATGGCACAGTGTTCGATTCGTCGGAAGGGCGTGAGCCGCTGGAATTTGTGTTAGGGCAGAGCCAGGTGATCCCCGGCTTCGAGAATGCTGTGATCGGTATGAGTCCCGGTGATACCAAAACGGTCAACATTCCGGTTGATGAAGCCTACGGGCCGCGCCGCGAAGACATGATTATCGACGTACCCCCCAGCGAATTCCCCGAACATATCGACCCGAAAGTGGGGGATCGGCTGCAAATCCGCCAGCCCAATGGCTCATCCTTCAATGTCGTAGTCAGCAATGTAACCGACAGCGCCGTGACGCTGGACGGCAATCATCCGCTGGCAGGCGAAGACCTGATCTTCGAGATTCACATGGTGGAAGTCAATTCATTATCATTCTGACCGAAACGTCAGTGTTCTGGCAAAGGGGCGCGGCGTATCGCGCCCTTTTGTATTCACATCGGCACGGGAATCTCGAAGCCAAACAGGCTGCCCTGACCATAAACGCTGCGAAAACGGATTTTGCCATGATGGCGCTCAATGATGTTCTTGACGAGATGCAGCCCCAGTCCGGTCCCATCAATGCGCATCGTTTCGCTGGTTTTGGCGCGGAAGAAGGGCTGAAATAAGCGGGCCTGCTGCTCTTCCGGGATACCGTAGCCGTTGTCGATGACCTCGAAGATAAACAGATCATCCTCTTCCCGCAGCCGGACATTGACCTCGCCACCTTCCGGCGTGTACTTGAGCGCATTGCTGATAAGGTTGACAATCGCTTCGCGCATTTGCGCAGCGTCCCCTTTGATGTACATGGGGTAGGGCGTGACATCCAGCGTAAAGGTCTGGCTGCGATGCGCGGCTGGATATTTCTGCGTGTCGTAAACCTGCTGCACCAGTTCGACCAGCTCAATCGTTTCGTTCAGGTTGCCCTGAGCCAGTTCCTCGATGCGCTGAAGCGACAGAATATCGCGGATAATCTTTTTCATGCGCGTCGCAGAATCCTTGACGATCTGCACGTGTTCGCGCTGCGTATCGGTCAGCTTGCTGTCCAGCAGCAGGTCGATAAAGCCGGAAATCGAGGTGAGAGGATTACCGAGATCGTGCGCGGCAATGCGGATCATATCAGTTTTGAGCTGTTCGAGGCTGCTGATCTGCGTATACAGGTCTTGTAGTTCGGCAAGCTGCTGTCGGGTGGTGTCGTATAACTGGGCGTTGTCGAGCGCAGCGGCGATGCGTGTGGTAATCAACTGGATAAACTCGAAAGCCTCGGTGGTGAAGCGTTCCGGCCGGCGCGTTTCCAGAAACAGCACCCCGATCAGCCGATCCTGCGACAGCAGCGGGATCGTCATCTGGGCGCGAGTGGCGGGGATGTAGGCCTGATAATCCGGGTCCTGCCGGACATCCTGCACCAGTTCCGGCCGGCGCTGGTTCAGCACACGGGCCACGATACCTGTTGGCGGTTTGGGATAGCTATGCAGAAATTCGGGCGGGTAATTACCAATGATCGTCCCGGTGTACAATTCGCCGTCACGGATCAGTTCGATACCGCCGGCATCTGCCGCGCTCAGGCGCAGCGCCGCATCCAGCGCCATCGACAGCACATAATCCACATCCAGATGATGAGTCAGTTCAGCATCGATACGCTGTAAAGCTACCATCTGGTTCACGCGCTTTTCGAGTTCGGCTTCGGTCAGGTTGCGTCCGGTCAGGTCGCGCATTACCCCGGCCAGACCGGTGACGCGATCATTCGCGTCGTGCACAGGGGTGACCATCTGCTCCACCCAGACATCGGTCCCCTTCCGATTGATGAGTGGGATTTCAACCAGCGTTTCACTGTCCTTGCCCTGCAAAACGCGGTCATACAGGCTGCGGATATGTTCGCACCACAGGGGGGCGATCAATTTCTCGTAGTGCTGGCCGATGACTTCTGCCGGGGTATAGCCGAGCAAACGCTGAACACGGATGTTGACGTAGGTGTAATACCCATTGGTATCCAGTGTGAAAATCACATCACCCAGCGTGTTCAACAATTCGTCGTGTTTTACGGCGGTCTGTATGTCACTCTCGCTGGCTGTTGCCGACATCGGTGTATCACCCCATTTGGTTACAGTACAACGAGCATACCACATTTACTATTAATACGCACCGTAAGATATGCCATTATCCAGACATGACTATGATAACTGTATGGTCCATTTCCAGAAGAATGGCCGCCACCGGTTACGATGACGCTGCTGACATCGCTGTCGGAGGATGTGTGAGCCTTACGCCCGTTGTGCCAGCCAGACAGGTAAGAGAATAGCTATTGATCCAGCCAACCAGAGGCCGTTTAGCAGCCAGACACGTCGCGTGACATCGGCAGCCATCGTTTGTCCGCCGCTGTTTGCCGGATGTTTCGGCAGCCATCGCTTGGCGTCTCGGTAAACGTAAGCCAGAATGACAACTAAACCGATGATACTCGGAAGCAAGTTGGAAATCGCCATCCGGGCCGGCACATCAAAAGCCATTGCGCCATTCACCACAAGGGTGGAAACAATCATAATCGTAACGACTCGACTCAGCGTAACGCGACGCTGCAAAACATCGGCGGCAGTCTGGAAATACAGCACGCCCTGAATAATCGCGGCTGCTATCATCAGACCGTTCAATGAAAAGTTTCCCAGGTTTGGAGCCAAAACCCCACCGAACAAGCCTATCGCTAATGCAGAAGCGCCACCATTACGGAGCACCACCGCCAAGCCGGTCACGCGATCTGGTGTTCGCAGTGTCTGCACGTCTTCGGGTACAGTTTCCAGACCGAGCCGGACGCTGCTGGCGGATTGGTTGTAGAGGCTTTGCGCGAACTGCTGCAGGCGCGAATCCGAACGATTTCGATAATCGACCCATTGGTAACGCGCAAACTCTTCCATATACTGCGGAATCCTGATCGCCGCTGCAATAATGCCGATAAACCGACCACCATAGCGTTCGGCCAGGGCTTTCGCCTGACTTTCAGGTGTGAAATTGCTGACTACGCAGATATGGAAATCGGCGTCGTCGCTATTGATTTCCCGATGTCCGGCTGCGGACATTGCAAGACGCACCCGCGTTGCCACATAGATATCCGCAGGCTGATAATGAATCTGATAGCTGACACGGGTTGACTCGGTATTTCGGGTGCGAACGCTGGTGCGAATACTCTCTTCCAGCAGGCTGCTGTTGACGGCCATCCGCACAGCCTGTGGCACACGCCCTGCTGAAAACCAGCGCAGCAGATTCGGAGATGTCGGCAGGATACCCCAGTAAAAATAGAAAACCGCTGCAAACAAGGCTAATGGATTGGTCCAGGCTGTGAGCAGGATGATGAGAGCCAGCCCCCATTGCCAGGTTGTGTGCCGGTTGGCCTTTCTGAAGCGGCGATGCAGGACAATGCTCACCAGCGCCACCAAAAGCGTTGCTGCAAACAGAGGCACCAGAGAGGAAGATTCACGTAGCGGAGATCGGGGCGACGAAGCCCTTGGCAACATTAAAATTATGAACATAAGGAGAAGCGCGAAAAAAACGCCACATGGTATCAGGATGATGCGCCGCACATTAATATAGGAAGTCTGGTGCCGCCAGAATTGTAGCGTGGCATACCACATCCAGGCCCCAGCTGCGCCGATGAGCGTAACATAAAGCGGTAGAACCGATACAATCGCAGGCAGCAATATAAACAGGAAGAGCGATACAGGTAGACTAATTTGCGCCATCAGCAGCAGGGTAAGCCAGACAACTATGGGCATCCTGAACGGTAAACGCAGGAAATTGGGACGCGGCACAGGGTCAGGTTGGACCGCTTCTCCGTTGAGGGCAGCGACCAGCGCCAACAGCTTTGCATCAAAACGGGTGCGAAAATCGAACGTAGGCAGGCCGCGTAATTGATCGGGTAGATTGAGTGCTTCATACACAACAACGTATACCGGTTTGCCCTGGGCCAGCGCGCCCTGCCACTCTTTCGAAACATAGGGCGACTTTAGAGCAGCCCGCGACGCCACCAGAATTAACTGGTCACATATTTCAACACCCGCCTTGAGTTCACTGGCCCAATCGCTGCCGGCACGCAGTCGCTGTAAATCAAACCAGACATCAAAGCCATGTTTCTGTAGATGGAGTGTAAGCGACTCGGCAAAGTAGAGTTGGCGGCGTGAATAGCTGATAAAGATATGGCCCATGAGCTGCCCCCCTTGCCGCTGTCTCAGCAGGTCAAATCGGCGTATACCCGTATGAAGTTTTTTGTTCTATTGAGGTTGAAAAATATACTCAGTATATTATATCATCAAAAATAATGAATCGCTATTTGTTTTTCAGCCGTGTAACCAGCCCCGTATAACGTTCAGCGACCTTGTTGTTCTGCACCGCCATATACACGGCCCGGCGCGTGCCCACCAGCACCACCATCTGTTTGGCGCGGGTGATCGCCGTGTACAGCAGGTTGCGTTGCAGCATCATGTAATGCTGTGTCAGCAGGGGCATCACCACTACCGGATATTCCGATCCCTGGCTGCGGTGCGTGCTGATGCAGTAGGCGTGCAGCAGGTCTTCGGTTTCGTGCCATTCGTAATACAGAAAGCGATCATCGATCACCACCTCGAACCCCCCGCCCTCGAAATCAATCGAGTAGATGCGTCCGATGTCGCCGTTGAACACGTCCTTGTCGTAGTTGTTGCGCGTCTGCATGACTTTATCGCCCACGCGGAACACGCGCCCGCCGATCTGCTTTTCCGCCACACGGTGGTCACTATTGAGCGCGCGCTGCAAGGCGTCGTTGAGGTTGTTGACGCCCGCCGGGCCGCGATACATCGGCGCGATCACCTGCACGTCGGCGATGGGGTCGAAGTTGAATTTCTCCGGCAGCCGGTGCTTCACAATATCGACCACCAGTTCGGCGCAGCGGACCGGGTCGTCCTCGCTGAAGAAGTAAAAATCGCGGCTCTGGTTGTCGGTCAGCGGCATCTCGCCATGATTGATGCGGTGGGCGTTGAGTACAATGTAGCTGTCCTCGCTCTGGCGGAAGATGGACTCCAGCCGCGTGACGTGCGCCACCCCGCTGTCGATCACGTCGCGCAGCACGTTGCCGGCCCCCACGCTCGGCAGTTGATCGACATCGCCCACCAGCAGCACATGAGTCTGCGGCCTGAGTGCCTTGAGCGTGCTGTTAAACAGCAGCAGATCGACCATCGATGATTCATCGACAATGAGCATGTCGATGGGCAGCGGATCCTCGCCGTCGCGGGTGAAGCCTTCGCCGGGGCTGAAGCCTAGCAGCCGGTGGATGGTGCTGGCTTCGCGTCCGGTGGCCTCTGCCAGCCGCCGCGCCGCCCGGCCTGTTGGCGAACACAGCGCATAGGTGCAGTCGAGCGTTTCCAGCGCCTCGATCACCATCCGCAGCGTGGTCGTCTTGCCCGTGCCCGGACCGCCTGTCAGCACCGAAACCTTATGTGCGAAGGCCGCCCGCACCGCGCCCTGCTGCTGCTCGGTCAGCGCCGTGTCGCTGTGCCGCCGCAGATCGGCCAGAAACTTCTTCCAGTCCAGCTTCTGCGCCTGATTGGTTAGTGCTGAGGGTGTATTGGCGATTTTACGCAGCCGTTCCGCTGCGCCTTTTTCAGCGTAGTAGAACAGCGGCAGGTAGATGGCCGGTTCGCCGGTCCCCGTTACCTCCGCGTCGCTGATCAGATCGCCCGCGATGACCTGCTGGTTCAGCGCCGTTTCCAGCCCGTCCGATTGTTCGATGCGCAGCAGTTCAGCGGTTTTTTCGATAAGCTGCGGGCGCGGCACATACACATGCCCATCCTGCGCCAGTTGGTTGAGCGCGTAGCTCAGGCCGGCTCGAATCCTCTGCTGCGAATCCGCCCTCAGCCCCATACTGAGCGCGATCTGATCCGCCTTGATAAAGCCGATGCCGAACACCTCGTCGGCCAGCACGTAGGGGTCATCCTGCACCACTTTGGGCGTCAGCGCGCCGAACTGGTCATAAATGCGCCGCGCCATCTTGCTGCTGACTCCATAGCCTTGCAGGAAGATCATCACCTGCCGCACAGCCTGATTTTCCCGCCACGCCGCCGCGAGCTGCTTCGCCAGCGACGGTTTGATAATCTCGTCCAGCCGCTGCGGCTCCTCGTTGAGTACGCGCAGGGTATCGTCGCCGAAATGGCTGACGATGCGTTCGGCAGTGCGCGGGCCGATCCCCCGCACGATGCCGCTGCTGAGGTAGTTGGTCAAACCCTGCGCGCTGGTCGGCATCACCGGCGTGACGGTCACGGCGCGGAATTGCAGGCCGTAGCGCGGGTCCTGCACCCATTCACCCTCGAACTGGACCATCTCGCCCGTGTTAAGTTCCGGCATTGCCCCGACCACCGCCACCGTGCCATCGCGCGCCGCTGCCGCCTTGCGGATGAGTCCATCCGGCACGATCTTGATGACGCTGTAGCCGTTTTCCGGGCTGTAATAGGTAACTCGTTCGACCGTCCCGTTAAGCGTATCCATCTGTCCGGCCTGTAGCCTCTGCGCCTCTGATTGTCCCCGACGCCAGAATGTTCGGGAACCCAACCCATTGTACCACCAGCCAGAGCGCGCGCAGCATCGGATTACACCGCCACGCCGCGAAGATCGACACGTGGATAACTCGTCGTGGCGGTTTAATGATCGCTTTTCGCCCCCGCTGAACGATGTTATCCTTAAGGCGGCATATCAACAGGCAGCTCGACACCTGTGAACGATCTCCGACCAAATATCTGGCTGCTGCAAGCGCAGGGCGATTCTAAAGGATTGATCGACGCGCTGCAAAGCCACGAAGCCGATGTGCGCCGGCGGGCAGCCGCAGCCCTGCTGGCTTTGGGTGCTGTCGAAGCGATCCCCGCGCTGCGCCGCGCGGCTGCTGCCGAGCCAGATACCGAAACCCGCCTGCACCTCGAACTGGCCTTCGAGGGCCTTGTTGCCGAACAGCGGCAGATCGAAGCGGAACAGGCCAGCGAAGCCCGCCAGCTTGTGGCCCAGCTCAAGAGCAGCGACCCGGCAATCATTATCAAGGCGGCGCACGCGCTGGGCAGACTTCAGAACAAAACGGCGGTTGAGGCGCTGGTGCTCATCTTCCACAATACACAGCTTCCCGCCAGCGTGCGGCTGACGGCTGCCGAAGCGTTGATCGAACTGCGCAGCGCCCCGGCTGTGGTTACACTGCTGGCCGCGCTCAAAAGCCCATCGTGGAAGAACCGGCGTAAAGCCGCCGCTGTCCTCGGCCAGATTCGGGCTGATTGGGCGGTCGAGCGGCTGGCCGAACGGCTGCGCGACGACAACGAACACGTCCGGCGCACCGCCTTTGCCGCGCTTCAGCGGATTGGCACGCCGCCGGCCAGGAAGGCACTGGAAGCGTTCGCCCATGAACGCACGCCCCCCGGAACCAGCCCGCTGCCCGTCACGCAGCCCGCGAGTGCCGCAGCCAGTTCGTCACAGGACGAAACGCGCCCCCACAGACCAGACCTGCCGGCTGCTGCGACACCCGAAGCAGACGAACCGGGTTAAGGCCGGCCCCGGCCAGAAAATCCGTGCTGTGGGACCTGACGCAAAATCAGTGCGAGCGCATACTCTCTTCCTCTTCGCGGATGGCATCGGCAAAGCCCTGTGTTTCGGAAAACTCGCGCAGTTCGTCTTCCAGCCGTTCCAGTTCGTCGCCACCCGACATCATTCGGATCATCTCGTCGCGTGGGAGTTCCTGCTTGGTGAACGTGCCCAGGGTGCGCCCTCGCTTGAGAATGGTAAATTTGTCGCCAATCGGGTAGGCGTGGTGTGGGTTGTGGGTGATGAAAATAACCCCGATGCCGCGCGCCCGCGCCTGGGCGATGTAGCGCAGCACCACGCTGGACTGAGTCACGCCCAGCGCCGAGGTCGGCTCGTCCAGAATCAGGACCTTTGCGCCAAAGTAAACGGCGCGTGCAATCGCTACCGATTGGCGCTCGCCGCCTGAAAGCGTACCAACGGGCTGTTCCGGGTCGCGGATGTCGATACCCATCTTGCGCAGTTCTTCGCGGGCGGTGCGGTAGGCTGTTTCGATATCGAACCGTTTGAACAGGCCCCGGCCTTTGGTCGGCTCCGAGCCGAGGAAAAAGTTACGGGCGATGCTCATCAGCGGAATCATCGCCAGGTCCTGATAGACAGTGGCGATGCCCAAGTCCAGCGCGTCACGCGGCGACTCGAAGTGTACCGGCTGCCCTTCAAACAGGTATTCGCCTTCGTCGGGCCGGTGGACGCCGGAAAGTGTCTTGATGAGCGTCGATTTACCAGCGCCGTTGTCGCCCAGCAGGCACATGACCTCGCCCGCATAGACCTGCATCGACACATCCTTAAGCGCGATCACGCTGCCGAAATACTTGGAGATATTGCGCACTTCCAGCAGGGGAGTCCGTGAGTTGTTCATTTTATTTGGCCTCCGATGCTCGCTTGCGAATGTAGTTGTTCACCAGCACAGCGACGATCAACATGCTCCCCAGAAACACCAGGAACCAGTCAGAATCGATGCCGGTGAAGACGATGCCCTGCTGCACCATGCCGAAGATGAGCGCGCCGAATACAGCGCCAATTGCCGAGCCATAGCCGCCTGTGAGCAGCGTGCCGCCGATCACCACCGCAATGATGGCAAAAAACTCGCGGGTTTCGCCGCGCAGGGTATCGGCGCTGCCCACTGCGATAATCTGGATGGTGGCGACCAGCCACGCCGCCGCTGCGGTAGCCATGAACAGGGCGACCTTTAGACGGTTGACCGGTACGCCGACATTGCGCGCGGCCTGTTCGTCCCCGCCGATGCCGAAAATCCAGTTGCCGACATTAGTGCGCAGCAGAATCCAGGTGGCAAGAGCCGCAATCGCCAGCCACCAGATGATTGAAATTGGAAATTCCGCGCTCAATCCTCTGGCCGATGCCGGGTCGACGATGCTGATCTTGCTGGCAAAGACCGCCGCCGCCGAATCATAGCCGATAACGTCCTTGAGGCCGCCGACCTGCGTGCGACCCGTAATCAGGCGTGTCATGCCGATGGTGGCCCCGCGCACGATAAACAGCGTGCCCAGCGTGATGATAAATGAGGGCAGGCGGGTGCGGATCACCAGAATGCCGTTCAGCGCGCCGATTGCCAGCGCAATCACCAGCGATACCAGCATGGCCGGCCAGATATTCCAGCCGTAATGCGCGCTGAGGATGGCCGTGGTCATACCCGTCGCGCCGATCATCGAGCCAACGGACAGATCGAATTCGCCGCCAATCATCAGCAGGGATACAGCCACCGCCAGAATACCGAGATGGGCCGATACTTCCAGATAGTTGGCCGCCCCGCGCAGGCTGAGGAAACCTTTGTCGCCGGCCACTATCGAAAAGAAGATAAACACCATTACCGCGCCGCTGATCGCGCCCAGTTCCGGGCGGCGCAGCAGTTTCTTCAGACGGCTTTCGCGCATCATGCGCTCATCGACCATCTGTTGTTGGGGATCAGTGGTGATGGATGTCAACGCAGCCTCCTGATATACAAACAGGGCGAGGTTGTCCTCGCCCCGAATCGTGTATTGTCGTGCGCTGGTTTATCGAGTGCCCTGCGCGCTCAGGTCGATCACGCTGGCGGCGGTGTCGCTGGTTACAAAGCCCGGCCCGGTGGGGATGAGCACCTGCCCCGGCGTGTTCAGGTTAGTGAGATAGAGCGTCAGGTAAACGATGGGCAGATAGCCCTGAAGATACTGCTGCTGGTCGATGGCGAACAGCATATTGCCATCGCGGATAGCTTCCAGCACTTCCGGCGACAGATCGAAGGTCGCCACCAGTACCTCGCCCATCAGCCCTTCGCTTTCGAGCACCTGAAGCGCGGGGGCTGCACCGGTAGGGCCGAGCGTGAAGATCGCGTCCACATCCGGGTTGGCGCTGAGCGCGGCGGAAATACGATTGGCCGAGCCAGTGGGGTCAGCCAGATCGACGGCCAGCACCTCAACCTGACCACCCGCTTCGTTCATCGCATCGGTGAAGCCCTGGCAGCGCAGGTCGAGCGCCACGTTGCCCACTTCCTGATTGACACACAGCGCATTGGTCGCGCCGGCTGCCGCCATACGCTGGCCGCCGCCATAGCCGGCTTCGTATTCTGTCTGGCCGATATGAGCCAGCACGCCCAGTTCCTCGGCGACATCGCTGCCGGAGTTGATCGAAATCACGGGGATACCGGCTTCAACCGCCGCCGTGATCGATGGTCCCAGCGCGTCGGGATCGGGGATCGAAACGACCAGCCCATCCGGGTCCGAAGCGACTGCCGCGTCGATCAACTGCGACATGGCAACCATATCGAAGGTAGAGGGGGCCTGATACTCGACGGTTACGCCCATATCCGCAGCAGCGGCATCAACGCCGTTTTTCACTACTGACCAGAACGGGTCCGACGCCTGTCCATGTGTCACCACGACGATGCGAATGTCTCCGCGATCCATCACCTGGGCGGAGGCGATCCCGGTAATCAGGAAAACAAGCACAAGGGCGAGGGCAAGAAATTTCACCAAGCGGTTCATAAATTCTCTCCTGTAAACGGTATTTCCGAGGACACAGAAATTCTATTAGGTGTGGTCGTATTGATATGTGTATCACCTCCTGCACAGCTAAGCCTATCCAGACCTGCATTGAATATAACGGATAGGCGTTTTTTGGTCAATCAGTGAGCAATCACGAATAAAAAAGCTGCTCCGGGCCATAATCGACAGCGAAGGCCAGCGCGTCGAAGTTTTGCAGCAGCAGCCGGAAGCGTACATCGGCGTAAGCCGGATCATCCCACAGGTTGATGAATTCGCCGGGGTCGGTTTCCAGATCGAACAATTCGCCCAGGTTGTGCCCGTGATAGACCACCAGCTTATAGCGTGAATCGCGGATCATGGTGGCGTATGTGCCTTCAAAGCCGCGCGCCTCGTCCTTGAGCGTGCGGTAATACTCGCAGCGCACGAAGTTGCGGTGCTGCTGCGGGTCGGCCTGTCCGGTCAGGATCGGCCACAGCGAACGGCCCATCATTTTGTAGGGATACGCGATACCGCACACATCCAGCAGAGTCGGCACGATGTCCGTCAGTTCGACCAGCGCCCGGCTGACCACCCCCGCCTGCACCTGTCCCGGCCAGACGAAGATCAAAGGCACACGCACCAGCCCTTCGTAGAAACGGCAGCCTTTTTCCAGCAGGCCGTGATCGCCCAGCGATTCGCCATGATCGCTCATGAAGATAATCAGCGTGTTGTCGCGCTGGCCGCTGCGCTGCAATGAAGCGAGCAGCATCCCGATCAGGTCGTCCAGAAATTCGATCATGCCGTAATAAGCCGCCTGCACCTGCCTGGCATTAAAGTCTTCCGGGCGGCGCACCTCGTTCTGAAAGTCGATACCGGCCAGCCGGCGCTGTGCGGCCAGGTCGCTGTCGCGGAACAGGGGGCCGGGCATGTCGTCGGCATTGTATCTGTTCAGGTATTCCTGCGGTGGGGTAAACGGGGGGTGCGGATAATAGTAATTGATCGTCATCAGCCACGGCTTGCCGCCGTGATCGCCCTCAATGAAGTCGATGGCACGCTCGGTACACCAGTATTCGCGGTGCAGTTCGGGCGGCATGGCGGTCATATCCCTGCACAACGCGCCGAGATCATAACCCTTCGCTTCCACCCAATCTTTCCAGGCGTGACCTTCCGGCCAGTCGTTGCGTGGGGCATGGCTCCACTCGAAAACGCGGTAGCCGTCGTCTTTCGGGCGCGGCTCGACGCGGCCCCAACCCCCGGCCAGATGAAATTTGCCCACCAGTCCGCAATCATAGCCGGAGTCGGCCAGCATCTTGGTAATCAGCGGCGCGCCTTCGCCCCATACTACGTTGCCGTTGGTTGTGCCATGTACCGTGCTGGGATACAGACCGGTCAGGAAGCTGGCGCGGCTGGGTGTGCAGATGGGTGACTGGCAGAAAGCGGCCTCGAAGGCTGTTCCTTCGGCGACCAGCCGGTCTATGTTCGGCGTGCGGATATGGCGGTTGCCCAGCGCATGAATCGTGTCCCATCGCTGCTGGTCGGTGCATATCCAGAGGATATTGGGCTGCATGACCATTCCTTTCGTATCAGAGTTGTTCAGACGGCGGAATTGGTGTCAGTTTTCTGCCGATTGTACCGCACACTGCCGGGCGCTCAGGAATTAAGTGGAAGCGGTGTTACAATGGATGCAGGTGTGGAAAATCAACCAGGTGAACAGCATGGCCGATCCCTCGAAATACGACCTTGAACTCGAACGCATTCTGGTCCAGCTTGCCAGAGATTACAGTCTGCCGCTGGTTCCTGCGGGCTGGCAGCAGCCGGGGGATTTGCGGATGCCGCTGTCCGCTTTTGCCGAACGGATTCAACGGCACGCGCTGGTGCTGCTGGCCGCTGATAAACACGGACACACCGATCAAACCCTGCTGCCGGCGCTCAAGGAATGTGCGCGCTGCTTCGGCCACCTTTATGATTATGTGGCGGCGCAGTTGTTCAGCAGTATTGCCAGCGAACCCCTGGCCGCAGATTATTATGAAGCCGAGTATTTTCTGATGGTGGTGTTCAAAGGGGATATCGCGCCGGTCATGGAGGTGATCGGGCAGGTGATCGTGCCGTTTGTTGTCACCCATCACCGCCAGCCCATGCCGGACCGCCGGGAACTGCTCACCCTAGCCGATCAGGTGCTGGCGAGCCTGTATGCTGATCCGCAGCAGTCCCTGCGAGAGGGTATTATCGAGCATGTCGAGCCGATGCTGGCGATGCGCCTGCGCCCGCTGCCGCTGCATCGCCCCTTCCCGCCTGAGCCGCCGGCCAGCCAGCCACCTGCGGCAGAGGCCGCCAGCCCGCCAGCCGATTCTGATGAGCTGCTTTCCGTATCCCGGCGGCGGAGCAGACTGCGCGCCCCGATTCCGTACTGGGAAATCAGGCCCGGCCGCGACGAAGAATAGCTGTCTGCGCCGCATGGAATATGCTATGCTTGTGGATGGGCTGGATATGTCTGGCGGCTCATCTGGGAGTGCCGGGCAGGGGCTTTGTCCCCATACAGGCACGTTTTTTGCAGCCGAGTCGCGCCAACCTTGATCGCTTGTTTTCGCAGGATAAGGCAGCAAATCATGATTCATTTGTGGCATGAATTAGCACCCGGCCCGCGCCCGCCGGATGTCGTCTACGCCGTGATCGAAGTGCCGAAGGGCAGCCGCAACAAATACGAATATTCCAAACGCGCTGGGGTTATCAGGCTTGACCGCGTGCTCTACAGTTCGCTGCATTACCCCGGCGATTATGGTTTTATTCCGCAGTCTTTCTTTGAAGACGGCGACCCGATGGATATTCTGGTGATGGTCAACGAGCCGACTTTCCCCGGCTGCGTGATCGAAGCCCGTCCGATCGGCATGTTCAAGATGATCGACAAGGGCCAGCCGGACTACAAAATTCTGGCGGTTCCGGCCACTGACCCGCATTTCAACGATTATAACAACCTGGAAGACGTACCGAAGCACTTCCCGACCGAGGTAATGCACTTCTTCATGACCTACAAGCAGCTTGAAATGGTCGAGGTCCAAAATGAGGGCTGGACAGATGCCGAGGGCGCGCGCGAAACGATTGTCCACTCGCTCGAATTGTATCGCCAGACTTTCCCGACGCAGGGGCTTTAGACCCAGTGCCAGCAGTTGCAGCGCAGCCGTGTGAGCAGATCGTTGACCTTTTCGTAGAGCGTGGTCTGGAGGAACAGCCGACTGCGCAGCGTATCGACGGCGTGTCCGGCATGAAACAGCTCGTTGGCGAGGCTGCTGGCATAACGCAGGTAGAGTTGTTCTTCGCCCGGCCCTGTTTCGATACAGGCGGCGGCTCCCGCGCCGATGACGCACAGGAACGTAGTCGAGCCGACCTGTTCCCATCCCAGTTCGCGCCAGTTATGTTCCAGGATCAGCGCCAGTTCGCGCACCAGAACCGGGTCGAGTCTGTCGCGCAGAGCTACCCGATAATTGAGCAGATCGGCGCCGGTGGGCAGATCGAGCAGCGGCGGCAGGATATGCGCGGCGGTGACCTGGCTGAGAGCCAGCGCCGTGCCTTCGCGGCTCATAAAGGCTGACCACTGCCCCTGTTCCAGCCAGTCCAGCGACAATGGCTGCTGCCTGCGATCCGGGTCGATCAGAAATGGCTGTAAGATGATGGGGTCGTCGGCGGGGCCAGCACGCTCATCGACAATGATCCGGGGGTAGGGCCAGTCTTTCACTTTAGATCAGCCTGTCTCGTCAATGAATCACAATTGTATCTTCATTGTAGAGCAGGCTTGCGATCTGAAACTATGGAGAATATGAAATTTGTGTCAATTGCCGGGGTCCGCCGCCATGCTTTCAGACGGCGGGGACAAGGGGCTGATGCCCCCTGTCGTGATCGGAACCCCGGCCTGACACGGTTAATTCATTGGTGGGCACGGTTCAACTATACTGGTCGTGTCGCTGCGAATCCAGCCTCGCACCTGGGCGCTGGTTCCTATAGTCACATTCACCAGATACCACAGGCGGCCATCCTGACTGCCGATCTGCTGGCCGGACACTTCGACCACATTACCCGGCGGAATCAACCCTACCTGCAACGAAGTGATGGTCGGTTCAGAGCGGACGCGCACTGAATCCGGCCCCGGCACAAACACGCGGCACAGCACCAGCGGCGTCGGTGTGATTGTTGGCGTGGCGGTGATCGTCGGCGTATCACTCGGCGTATAAGTAGCCGTTGGCGTGTTGGTATGGGTTGGGGTCAGGGTATGGGTCGGTGTTTCTGACGGTGTGATTGTCAGCGATGGTGTCACCGTGGGCGATGGCGTGAGCGTGTCCGTCGCCGTCGCGGTTGGGGTCGGCGTGTTGGTTTCGGTAGGGGTATTGGTCGGTGTTGGTGTATCGCTCGGAGTCGGCGTTACGGTGGGCGTGCTGGTCGGCGGCGGGAAGATCAGCGGGACCCAGACGGGCTGAAAGACCGCCACCCCCAGCCCGCCCAAAATAATGATGATGACGATCATCGTCGCCAGCCGGATCAATCGCCCGCTGCGTGAACTGCGCACAGCGCGTTCCAGCCGCTGGATTTCGGCACGCCGCCCCAGAATGTTGAACGGCTCCTCTTGGGTCACTCCCAGCCACGATTCAGCTTCGTCAAGGTTGCCATCTTCGAGGGCATCTTCCACCCGTTCCAGATAGCGGGTCAGCAGATCGCTGACGACAGCCCGGTAGCGCGAATCCTGCGCGTACTGGGTCAGCCCGGCCAGCATCGAACGCGCCTGCGACAGTTCATTCTCGAAATTCTGGGCGACCAGCGCCGCCGCTCGCTCGATCATCTGGCGCGCGCGTTCCATATCAGTAGAACTGGCGCGCGCGCCCATCAGTGTGTCGGAAATTTCAGGATCGCCGGGGGCCAGCTTGACCGCCAGTTCGAGCAGATGCAGGGCTTCATTGGTCAGGGTGAGGCGTTCTTCCAGCGAATTGGCGCTCTGTGCCCGGTTCAGACCAGCCTGCGCCTGATCGTGAAGCTGGGTTTTGATGCCGTTGAGGCGCTGGCGGGCCTCTTCCAGAAGCTGGGACAGGCGCTGGCTGTTGGGCAGCCGCTGCCGCGCCCGCGTAATAATGGTCATGATGTTCTGGAGCTGCGTCGCCTGATCCTGCAGCGAGCCGCTCAACATGGAAAGCTGCGCGGCGGCCTGATCGGCATCCTGCTGGACCCGCCGCAGCGTTTCGAGGCGTTCTTCAGCCTGCGGGTCATTGGCGACTACCCGGAGCGCGCCTTCATACTTGCGCAGCGCCTCCATCCAGTTGTCCGCCGCCATCAGCCGGTCGCCTTCGTTGAGCAGTTCGCGCGCCAGCGCCAGGTCCTGAATTTCCAGCAGCGCCTGCTCGGCATCCTTCCAGCTCAGGATACCGCTGCGTTCGGCCAGTTCGCGGGCGTCACGGTAGAGCCGTTCCGCCTCGTCGTAGTTTCCGGCCCGCACCAGCGAATTGGCACGGTTGTAGGATACCCGCGCCTCGAACGGAATGCGGTGGTCGGGGACAACGCCGCGAATAATGTTATCTTCTGCCTTCTGGCGATACTCAAGAGCAGTCGGGTTGCCCGGCTGCTGGTTGAGCACCCGATTCGCCAGATCGACGGTCTGCTGATAATCCCCGGCATAATAGGCCTGGGTCAGGTCGGAGAGAATTTCGTCGATGTCCGGGCCGGTGTACAGCGGCCCCTGACCGGGTATCCGGCGAGAAGCTGGCTCCTGCCGAAACTGATCTTCCGGGGCTGGATAGCCTGACGACGTGGGATAAGCCGGCAGCGGCGGCGTGACAGAAGCCGGCGATGGCGATTCCTCGACCGGCTCTTCGACTTCGGGCTGCGATTCCGGGCCGATCTCGATATCGGGTTCGGGTTCCGGTTCTGAAAGGGTCGGCGGCGCGTCCACTCCGTAGCGGGCGAACAGGTCGCTCACCCGCTGGCGTGCCTGCTGGCTGTACGAGCCGGCCTGCTGTAACATGACGATGACGGCGGGGTACTGCGGGTCGAGCGCCAGCGCCTCGGAAAGAATATCAATCGCCTCGTCGATGTCATCATCGTCCCCGGCGATTTCGATGCGTATACGTGCCCGGCGCAGCAAACCGCGAATCGTCGCGGCAGATGCCGAAGTCGGGCTGCTCATGCGCGCCAGTTCGGCAAACAGCGCCTGTGCGGCGGCTTCGTGCGGGGTATTCTTGGCGTCGGTCAGCAGGGCACGTGCTTCACGTTCCAGATCACCGAGGATATCGGGGTCATCCAGCGCGCTGAGCAGCCGCCGTCGAATATCATCCAGTCGCGCTTGCAAATTGCTCATTTAACCTCTTCCGTGCAATGATCAAACAGTACCGCATTCATCTACCATCGTCAACGGTCAGCGGCCTGCGCCATCTGCCAGTTTCCCTGCCTTAAGACTCCATCGAAGTTCTGTAACCTGCTCGATACCATGATACAATAGGGGGCAAGGAGCAGCGAAAGAGCGAAGATGCCGCCACACACTATTATCCCAAATTATAAACTGTTGGTCAGCTACGACATCCGCCCGGAACTGGTGGAGAAGTATTATTACTATGTGCTGAAGGAATTTGTCCCGGAACTGGAAAGCATGGGCCTGTATATGTTCAAGGTGTGGCACGTGGCCTATGGCAATTACCCGATCCGCCAGCTTGAATTCGTGGCTGAGGATATCGAGACCCTGCGCGACGTGTTCGCCAGCGAACGCTGGAATGTGCTCGAAGATCATCTCAAAAACCTGACCACCAACTATGACCGCAAGGTGGTTCAGTTCAAAAAGGGCTATCAGTTTTAAGCGGTCCGGCGTGCCTCTGTCTGTACAGACCCCACCGGAGTCGCTACAATCGCGGCTATGACCGCACAGCAAATCGCTTCCCTTCTAACGTATATCATTGTCGGCCTGTTTGTTACCGCCGTGATAATGTTTGTACTGGCGCTGCAACAACTGCGCCAGGGTCGGCGCGGGCCGTACTGGCGGCTGCGGCGGCAGGCCAGTCAGCGGGGCGGGGTGCTGTTTCTGGCTTCGGTTGGCTTATTCACGCTGGCTGTAATGCTGACCTTTTACAGCGGGTTGGCGGCAGTCGCGTATCGCGGGATAGATGACTTCTTCCGCACACGGCAGACCGGGCTGGTCGGGGTGGTGGTGCCGACTGAGACACCCACCCTGGATGTAACCGAGACCCTCACCCCTGAGCCGACGGCATCCCCAACGTCTACCAGCGTGCCCACAGCTACGGTTCAGCCAAGCGATACCCCTGCGCCAACCAGCACCCCCACACTGACCAGCACTGCCACCCCAACTTTGACCCTGACCCCGACAGTGACCGCCACGCCAACGGCCACGTTCACCCCCACCGCGACAGTCGATAGTGTGCTGAACCTGACGCCGCCGGCCACCGGTATCGCGGCGCGTGCCAGCGCCAGCTTTCAGTTGACCGCCGCCGATGTGGCTGTTTCGCTGGATAACCGGCCTATCGAAGCGCGCACCATGTTCCCGGCAGGTATCCAGCGGATTTATCTGTTTTTTTCGTATCAGGATATGGATCCGGGAGTGGTATGGTCGCGGGTGTTGTACCGCGATGGTCATCCGGTGCAGGGACAGGCGTATCTATGGAGTCAGCCGGAAGACGGCGAGAGCTTCTTCTTTTTTGGCAATCAGGACGGGTATCCGCCCGGCGAATACGAAGCGCGGTTGTATATCGGCGACACGGAACAGAGCCGGTTCGCGTTTTCGGTCGTGCCCTGATCTCTGGCCTTCCCCACTCATACGCCCGCCCACTGGATAAACGACGATAGGCGAACGCCGCATTTGTAGGGGTATACACGCCGTAAGAATTCCATTTATGATAAAATAGATACCGTTCGCTGTCAGACTGTCACATGACATCCTGACGGTTTTGCAGGAGTACGGACAATCATGACCGATCTAATCGGCCAGACTATTGATCATTTTCGCATCGAGCGGCAGCTTGGTCAGGGCGGTATGGGCGTGGTTTACGAGGCCACCGACCTTTCGCTCAACCGGCGGGTGGCGCTCAAAATCATGCATAAACACCTGGCGACGCACGACCTGTTCCAGCAGCGTTTCGTGCGCGAGGCGCAGAACGCCGCGCGGCTCAAGCACCCCAACATCGTGCAGGTATACCAGTTTTTCAGCAAGCAGGATCAGCTTTTTCTGGTGATGGAACTGATCGAAGACGGCAGCCTGCAAGATTACCTGCGCAGCCTGCGCGAACAGGGCCGCCGTATCGATCAGGGCGAGGCTGTTGAACTGGTGCGGCAGGTTGCTACCGGTTTGTATTATGCCCACCAGCAGAGCATGGTTCACCGTGACATCAAACCGGCCAATATTCTGCTAACGAAGGATACCGACGGCAGCAATGCGTTCACACAGTACCGGGCGCTGATTGCGGATTTCGGCCTGGCGAAGCTGGCGCAGGATGTTCAGCTTACCCAGTCCGGGCCGGTGGGTACGCTGGCTTATATGTCGCCGGAGCAGATTCTGACCCAGAAAGTCGATGCGCGTTCCGACATTTATGCGCTCGGCATCATTCTGTACGAGATGGTTGTCGGCCAGCGTCCTTTTAATCCGCGCTCGATTCGGGAAGCTGTGCAGGTTCACCAGAAAGGCCCGATCCTGACCCCGGCCAACAGGCCGCCCGGTCTGCCGCTTGATCTGGAAGAGATTATCAACCGCTGTCTGGCGCACGACCCCAAAGACCGCTACCAATCAGCTTTTGAACTGACCGAGGCGCTGCGCCGGTACCAGCAGGGCGATTCAGAACGATTCAAGGCCACTCAGCCGGAAGCGCCTATCGAACTGCACGGCCCCCAGACTCATGCAACCAACCCGACATGGCCGACACAGGACCCATCCATCTACCCGCCGGCTGGCCGGTCTGATCTTTATGGGCAGGATTTGCTGCTGCTGAGCTACAAATCGCAGCAGATGGACCCGTTTCCCATCAATCAGGGGATCATCACCATCGGGCGTGAATCCGGCAATCATCTGGTGCTTCAGGGCCAGAAGTCGGAAGTTTCGCGTTTCCATGCGCGCATCGAACGCAACCCCGAAGGCGGCTATTACATCATCGATCTTGGCTCCACCAACGGCACGTATCTGGGCCGCGAGAAGCTGGAACCAAACGTCGCCCGCTACTGGGACCCGGATAAGGTGGTACGCATCGGCGACTACTGGATGCGGCTTGATCTGGTTGCCAATCGCAACAAGACCAATCCACCCCGCCGGGACGAAGGCCGCACGCAGCCGCATCGGTCGGAGGTGCTGGAACCGGCCCAGGGCGGCGATGCCGAGCATATTCAGGTACAGACCAGCCAGACCAGTGTGGTGGTCGAGCCGGGTTCCTACATCGACATCACAGTCAACGTCACCAATCGCAGCAAGTATGTCGATCATTACGTGGTAAAGACGCAGAATCTGCCGCAGCACTGGGTCACGCTGCCGACCACGCCGCTTAAGCTGCTGCCTGAGCAAAGCGGTACGATAACGATCCGGCTGCATCCGCCGCGCAACCCGGAAAGCCGCGCCGGCCAGCACCATTTCGCGCTGCGCATCGGCAGCCTGAAATACGCTGACGTTTACACGACGATCAACTGCATCCTGGAAATCAACCCGTTTTACCAGTTCAGCGCCAGTCTGCACCCGCGTCTGGTGCATCGTTACGAACCGGTCCGGGTGACGATTGCCAACGAGGGCAACGCTGTCGATCAGTATATGCTGACGGCGAACGACAGCCAGTACGCCCTGACGTTCGAGCTGCCGGATGAACTGCTCGAAATCGGGCCGGGCGAGGCGCTGGAAGTGCCGGTAGAAGCGATGGCCCGCCGCCAGCCCATCATTGGCTCTGCCCGCGTTTATCCATTCGATATTACGGTGAGCGGCAAAGGCCAGGGCATCGGGGCTAAACAGCTTCAGGCGGCGCTGCAAGTCGATCCCCTCATCCCGCGCTGGATTGCCGGTGTGGCGGCACTGCTGGGGATAACCGGCTGTCTGATACTCACGCTGGCGGTAGCCGGCCTGCTGGGTTCCGGCCAGAGCCGCAGCGCCAGCGCCACTGCCACCGCCGAGGCGATTGCGCTGACGGAGCAGGCAGGGCTGGACAGCGACGGCGATGGCCTGACCGATGAACGCGAACGCCAGCTTGGCACGAATCCATTCAGCCCGGATACGGACGATGATGGCCTGACCGATGGCGATGAGGTGCTGATCTGGGGTACGAATCCGCTTAACCGCGATACCGATGGCGACACCATCCCGGACGGCACAGAAGCGGCGGACTGCACCAGCCCGATCAACCCGGACACCAACGGCAACGGCATTCCGGATAACATCGACCCGGCCCCATGTCTGCCGGCCTCGCCGACGCCGACCCTGACGCCTACCAATATCCCGACAGCCGAACCACCGCCCACCGCGACGCCTACCGCGACCCTGCCACCCACACTGACTCCGCCGCCGACTGCGATCCTGCCGCCGCCGACTGAAACACCGCTGCCGCTGCCGAGTTCAACAACGCTGCCGTTTCCGACAGATACGTCCACACCGTAGAATATATGCCGGGGCAGGGTGCGCCCTGTCCCGGCTGTTCGCCAGCCTATCCGATGCCATGAACACGAAGCGCCGCCCGATCAATCCCCTCTGGTTTGTGATTATTCTCATGCCGGTGGTCAGCGTGGTCGCCGCGCTGCTGGTGGTCGTCGCTACCAGCGACCAGCCAGCCCCAGCACCAGCCGGTCCGACTGCCACGCCAGTCGATCATCCACTGGTCGGGGAGATGGCCCCCAATTTCGAGCTGCCAACGCTGGATGGCGGTTCCGTGCGCCTGAGCAGCCTGCGTGGGCGGGTTGTGTTTGTCAATTTCTGGGCTACGTGGTGCGAACCCTGCCGCCGCGAATTCCCCGCCTTCGAGACCTTCACCGCGCAGCAGGATCAGGCGGTGGTGCTGGCCGTCAATGTGGGCGAGACCGCCGAGCAGATTATCCCGTTCCTCGATGAAGTTGGCGCACCGAATGTCCGGGTGCTGCTGGAAGGCGACCAACGTGTCAGCGATGAGTATCAGACAAATTTTTTCCCCTCGACTTTCGTGATTGACCCGGCAGGTGTGGTGTTCGCCTTTCATCTTGGCGAAGTGACGCTCGATGACCTGAACCACTTCACCGCTGCCGCTTCCTGATTGCCACACGGGGCATTATCCGCTATAAAACAAAGGATATATTTCGCTACTGGGGGGACAGGCTGTGGACCTTGGCCGCGCGTTCACTTTTCCGTTTGATGATGAGGATTGGGTCGGCAAGCTGGTTATGGTGATCGTCTGGACGCTGGTGGCCGCTATCCCGCTGATTGGCCTGGTCGGCGCAGCGGCGCTAGCCGGCTACGTAGTCGAACTGCTGCGCAATATGCGGCGTGGCGACGAAAATCCGCTGCCCCGGTGGGATAACCTGGGCGAGAAGATTACCGACGGCGCGAATGTCCTGATCGCTTCATTTGTATACAATCTGGGCAACCTGCTCATGTTCTGCGGGCTGTTGATCCTGCTGCCCGCGATGAGAATCGGCGACAATGGCGCCGCCAGCACAGTTGCGCTGGCAATCACCTGCTGCCTGTCCCTCATCATGCTGGTTTATAATTTTGCCATCTGGCCGCTGCTGGCTGTGGGCACGGCCTATTACGCGCAGAGCGGGCAGATCAATGCCTTTTTCCAGTTAGGGCGTATCTGGAACACGATCAACCGGCATGCGGGCCTGACAGGTCAGTGGATCATCTATACCCTGCTGGCCGGTCTGCTGCTGGGCCTGGTCGGATCGATCCCCTGCCTTGGCTGGCTGATCGGGCTGGGACTGGGCCTGCCAGTGCAGGGGCATCTGCTGGGGCAGTTTGCGCAGCGTATCGACGAAAAACCGAAAAGCAAACCCAAGCCGCAACCCCGGCGGGTGCGGTGATGGCCGCTGCCCTGCGCCGTTTCCGGCAAAAGCCCGGTTTTC
>Ga0079224_100000513_pt1 | contig 38330 bp, 23 predicted proteins | sample Stecom2015_FD_80414 | JGI IMG/M metagenome (GOLD analysis project Ga0079224, IMG submission 80414) | Agricultural soil microbial communities from Utah to study Nitrogen management - Steer compost 2015 | ecosystem: Environmental > Terrestrial > Soil > Agricultural land | place: USA: Utah... | reverse complement strand
TCGCGCAGAGTGCCCGCGTGAGGAGGGGCTCCGCCGAATTCACGTCGGTGGGGAGGGCGGCGCGTGCCGCCCCTCCCGAAAGCGGCGAGAACGCCGAGCGGTCACACGGATCGGCGTTCTCGAGCGAGGGCGCTCGCTCGGGTGCGCGAAGGGCCCGTGCGTGTACGCTTCGGCCATGCGCGCGACCGTTCTGCTCTTCGACATCGACGGGACTCTGATCACTACGGGGGGGGCCGGGCGGCGCGCGATGGAACGGGCGTTCGCCGAGCTCCACGGGCGGTCGGACGCGGTGTCGTTTCGGCTCGATGGGATGACGGATCGCGGCATCGTGCGCGCGGCGCTCGCCAACATCGGGGTCGAGAGCGACGAGCGCGCCATCGACGCGCTGCTCGAGCACTACCTCGCTTGCCTGCGCGAGGAAGTGCGGCTCGTGCCCGACGCGCGCTACCGCGTGCACGCGGGGATGCGCGAGGCGATCGGAGCCGCGCGCGCAGAAGGGGCGGCGATCGGGCTCGGCACGGGCAACATCCGTGCGGGGGCTCGGATCAAGCTCGAGCGCGTCGAGCTCGACGCCACGTTCGGGTTCGGGGGGTTCGGCTGTGATGCCGAGCCGCGAGCAGAGCTGATTCGGATCGGCGCGGAGCGCGGCGCGGCGGTGCTCGGCATGCCGCTCGCGAGCTGCCGTGTCGTGGTGATCGGCGACACACCGAAAGACGTTGCCGCGGCGCGGGAGATTGGCGCCGAGTGCATCGGTGTCGGAACGGGTCGCTACTCGCCGAAAGCGCTGCTCGAGAGTGGTGCGTCGTGGGCCTTCGCTGATCTGTCGGCGCCCGGTGCGCTCGACGCGCTGCTCGAGCGGAATGCTGGGCGGGCGCGCGTTGGCGCACCGGAATGATCGCGTGGGGAAGGGGCCGCTGTTGGAGAGAAGCCCGCATCATCCCACAGGGTAGTTTTCTCGTGGGAGACGAGTTTTGCGGCGTCATCGTCGGTCGATCTCAATTTCGAACACTTCATCACCGCTGCACGGCGTTCTCACGATGCTAGTTTGTCGCGGACGACCTACATGGACGCCACGCACTCTCGTTCTGGTTGGTTCCTTCGTTCGCGCTCTCTCTTTCTCGGGGTTTCGCTGCTCGGTAGCGCCGCGATCGTCGGTTGTGCCGCCGAGCTCGACGATCCGGAGCGGTTCGTTCCGCCGGCTGGCAATGGTGGCTCCGGCGGGTTGATCGGCTCGAGCAACGGCGGCGGGGCAGGCTCGAGCGGCTCTCCGGGCCAAGGTGGAGCGCCGAGCGTTGGTGGCACCGCGGGCATGGGTTCTGGCGGCATGGCGCCGACCGGCTCGGGCGGCGCCCCCCAACAGAACGTCATGATGCCGGACTGCGCCAAGACGATCTTGGCGACTCAGTGCGCCAACTCCTGTCATGCGGTTTCGACTCCCATTTTCGGGAGCCTCAATCTCGCGGGAAGCGAGGATCAGGTCGTACAACGCCTCTTGGACGTTCCGGCGACGAACGACAGCGTGCTGAACAAGGAGAGTTGCGTGCCGGGAGCGCTCTTGATCGACTCGGCGAACCCTGCCGAGAGCGTCTTTCTCAAGCGCGTCAAGGGGATTCAGGATTGTGGGACGCAGATGCCCACGGGCGGCCTCAAGGCGACCGAGATTCAGTGCCTCGAGTCCTGGATCATGAGCTTCTGAGCCTCGATTCAGGGCCTTCTCGCCGGGATGGCCGAGGGATGAGTGTTTTCGTCGGGTTCCGCGTGTGACGCGGCCCGGCGTGGACACCTGACAATCTGTTCAGTAAATCGAGGAACGGCGCCATGTTCGCCGAGCTCCTCGCCTGCTCGTGTTTCTCGTTCCTCCGCGGGGCATCCCACCCGGAGGAGATCGTGGGGCGCGCCAAGGAGCTCGGGCTCTCCGCGGTGGCGCTCTGCGATCGGGATGGCCTCTACGGGTCGGCGCGGGCGTTCCTCGCGGCGCGCGAGATCGAGCAGCGGGTGATCGTCGGGGCCGAGCTCACCGTGGGGCTCGGTCCGCGGCCCGTGCGCGCCCGGTCCGCTTCGCGGAAGGCTCCGCGGGACGTCGATGAGCGCCCGACTCTCGCCTTGCTCGTCGAGAACCGAACGGGATACGGCAATCTCTGCCGGCTGCTCACCCGCGCCCACGCGGATTTGCCGAAGGGGGAGAGCTTGCTCGACCTCGCGTGGCTCCCCGAGCACGCCGCGGGGCTCACGGCGATCGTGCCCGCGCCGCGGTGTCCCGGGGATCCGACGACGCCACCGCCCGAGCTCCTCGCGAGCGTGCGCGACGCGTTCGGGGATCGCGCGGCGCTCGCGATGCACCGGCACCGCGATGGCTTCGACGGCGCGCGGCTCGAGGCCGTGCTGGGCTGGTCGCAGCGCTACGCGCTTCCGATCGTCGCGAGCGCGCGCCCGCTCTGCCATCACCCCGAGCGCAAGCCGCTCGCGGACGTCCTCCACTGCATCCGGACCGGGACGACGCTGGACCGCGCCGGGACGGCGCTCCACGCGAACGCGGAGGCGCACCTGCTCTCGGAGCCAGCGATGGAACGGCGCTTCGCCGACCATCCGGAGTGGGTGCATCGAAGCGGCGAGCTCGCGGGAGCGCTCGAGTTTTCGCTGAGCGAGCTCGACTATCGATTCCCGTGCGAGCTCGACCCGGGAGAAACCGCGGACGGGCGCCTTCGCCGGCTGACCCTCGCCGGGCTCGAGGAGCGCTACCCGGGAGGTGTTCCGGAGGGCGTCCGCGCGCAGGTCGAAAAGGAGCTCGCGCTGATCCGCGAGCTCGAGGTCGCCGCGTATTTTCTGAGCACCTGGGAGATCGTCCAGATGGCCCGTCGCCGGCGCATCTTGTGTCAGGGGCGGGGCAGCGCGGCGAACAGCGCCGTTTGCTACGCGCTCGGGATCACCGCGGTGGATCCGGCGCGCTCGAGCCTCCTGTTCGAGCGCTTCCTGAGCAGCGAGCGCCGCGAGCCGCCGGACATCGACATCGACTTCGAGCACGAGCGCCGCGAAGAGGTGATTCAGGAGATCTACGAGACGTACGGCCGCGATCGCGCGGCCATGGTCTCCGAGGTGATCTGTTATCGGGGGCGCAGCGCGCTCCGTGAAGTGGGAAAAGCGTTCGGGCTGTCGCCCGAGCAGATCGAGCGCCTGAGCGGCTGTATCGGGGCGTGGGACGGGGTCGAGCGCTCGAGCGAGCGCCTCGCGGAGGCGGGGTTCGATCCCGAGGATCGGCGCCTCGGTCAGGTCATCGAGCTCGCGCGAGCGCTTCAGGGGTTCCCGCGGCACCTCTCGATCCACGTGGGGGGGTTCGTGCTCTCGGCGAACGATCTCTCGGAGGTCGCTCCGGTGGAGCCCGCGCGCATGCCCGGGCGCACCGTGGTGCCTTGGGACAAGGACGACCTCGACGCGCTCGGGTTCTTCAAGGTCGACGTGCTCGGGTTGGGCATGCTCACGGCGATTCGCAAATGCCTCGCCTCGATCCACGCCGACGGCGGGCTCCGGCTCGGTCCGGGCGACGAGTCGTTCGATCCGTTGAACGTCGTGACCCGGATTCCGCCGGAGGACCCGCGCGTGTACGAGGCGGTGAGCCGCGCTGACACCGTGGGGGTCTTCCAAATCGAGAGCCGCGCGCAGATGGCGATGCTGCCGCGGCTTCGGCCGCAGCGCTTCTACGACCTCGTGATCGAAGTGGCCATCGTGCGGCCGGGCCCGATTCAGGGCGGCATGGTCCATCCGTACCTCCGGCGTCGTAACGGCGAAGAGCCGATCGAAGCGCCGCATCCGGATCTCGCGCCGATCCTCGAGAGGACGCTGGGCGTGCCGCTCTTTCAAGAGCAGGTGATGCAAATCGCGATCGCGGGCGCTGGATACTCCGGCGGCGAAGCCGATCAGCTCCGGCGCGACATGGCGGCTTGGCGGCGCAACGGCAAGCTCGCGCGCCACCGCGAGCGGCTGCTCGAGGGATTCGCGAGGAAAGGGATTTCGCGCGAGTTCGGCGAAGCGCTGTTCCAACAGATCCAAGGCTTCGGCGATTACGGCTTCCCCGAGTCGCACGCCGCGTCGTTCGCGCTCTTGGTGTACGCCTCGGCCTGGCAAAAGACGCACTATCCGGCGCACTTCGCGTGTGCGCTCCTGAACTCACAGCCGATGGGCTTCTACGCGCCAGCCACGATCGTGAGCGATGCGCGCCGCCATGGCGTCGAGGTGCGCGACGTGGACATCACGCGAAGCGCCTGGGACTCGACGCTCGAGCCCGCGAGCGAACGCTCGTCCATCACGAGCACGGCGGAGGGCGCACACCGCGCCCTCCGCCTCGGGTTCCGGCTCGTGAAGGGTTTCGGAGAGAAGAGCGCCCGGCGCATCGAGGCGGCGCGGGCCGAAGCGCCCTTCAGCGACATCGACGACGTGGCGCGCCGGGCGTCGCTCTCGCGCGGTGAGCTCGAGGCGCTCGCCGAGGCGGGCGCGTTCGAAGCGCTCGTTCCGGGGAGGCGGCAAGCGCTCTGGGCGAGCCGCGCGCCGCGCCCCTTCGGGCTGTTCGAGCAAAAGGCGTGGCAAGAGCCGCGCCCGAGCCTCCCCGAGCTTCGGCCGGCGGAGCGACTCACGCTCGATTATCGGAGCAAGCGCCTCAGCATCGAGAGCCACCCGATGCATCACTTTCGTGCAGAGCTCGCGCGACGCGGGGTGCTCACCGCGGCCGAGCTCGGGCGCGCGCCGAAAGGGGCGGCGGTGCGCGTCGCGGGAGTCGTGTTGTGCCGGCAGCAGCCGTCCACGGCGAGCGGCGTCGTCTTCATGACGCTCGAGGACGAGACGGGATTCATCAATCTCGTGCTCTGGCGCCGCATCTTCGAGACGTATCGCCTGCCCGCCGTGCACGCCTCGATTCTGCTCGCGGTGGGCGACGTCGAGCGGCAAGACCGCCCGGCGCCGGGCGAGGTGATCCACGTCGTCGTGCGGAACCTCGAACGGCTCGACGTTCCAGGGCGCGATATCACCAAAGTGTCTCGCGATTTTCATTGAGGCCCGTTGTGCGGCTCGGTGCGTAGAGGTGCGCGCGGACTCGCGACCCGCGATCTCCGATTGCCGCCGCAAAGCGAGCCCTGCTCAACTCCGGGCGATGGCTCCCGCGAGCACCGGTCGCCCCGCTTCCCGCACCCGTTTCCGCCGACTCTTCGCGGTCGGTATCGCCATGGCCTGCGCCGCATCGGGCCGAGCCCCGCTCTCGCCGTCGGGGGCGCTCGAGCCTGGCGCCGGGGACACCGCGGCGCGCGCGGAGGGGCCGTTTCGTGTCGTGTTCGCGGGCCCCGAGGGGGCAGCGACGAGCCAGGCGGAGATCACGGTGGTGTTCGACAGAGCGCTCCGCGCGCTCGACGGCGCGAGCACCGAGACGCCGCCGATCGCCGTGACCCCGCGCGTGCCAGGGCGCTTTCGCTGGGTGGGCTCCCGCGCGCTCGTGTTCGTTCCGGAGCGCGGGCAGCTTCCGGCGGCGACGGCGTTCACGGTGGAGGTGCCGGCGAACGTTCGGGCGGAGGACGGCTCGACGCTCGGCAAGCCGTATCGGTTCGAGTTCACGACGGAGCGGCCGCGCGTCGTCCGCTCCACGCCCAGTGATGGCGAGACGTCCGTCTTGCCCACGGCAACGCTGACCCTGGAGCTCAACCAGGCCGTCGAGCCCAAGGCCGTGGAGCGGGCCGGAGCGCTGACGGCGGCGGGAAAGCCGATCGGCTTCACCGCGCGGCGCGCGAGCGCAGACGCCACGAAGAAGCTCGTGATCGAGCCGCGCGCACGCCTCCCGCTCGACTCCGAGATCCGGTTTACGCTGAGCGAGGCGTTCACGGGGGAAGAAGGGCCGCTGCCCTCCGGGAAGCCGCAAGCGATCGCCTTTCGGACCTACGGTCCGCTTCGGGTGAGCGGCATCGAGTGCAACCGCGAATCCCTCCACGGGTTCTGCGAGCCGGCCTCGGGAGTCGGCGTGTCGCTCAACAACCCGGTGCACTTCGGCGACCTGAAGCGCGCGCTCTCGCTCGTTCCGGCCGTGCCGCTTCGCTACCCCGACTGGCAAGAAGACGACTCGGTGACGAGCTACATCCAGATCCCCGCGCCGCTCGCCGCAGGCCAGCGCTACGAGCTCGTCGTCCGCGGGAGCCTGCGCGACATCTACGGGCAGACGCTCGGGCGCGACCACCGCGCCGCGATTCGCATGGACGATCACTTCCCGCGCGTCGCGATCGGGCTCACCGAAGGCACGCTGCTCGCGAGCGCTCGGGCTCCCATCCCGCTCGCCGCCGTGAACGCGCCGGGGGCGCGCGTGCGCGCGGCGCCGCTCCGGCGCGAGGACGTGGTCCGCCTCGCGACGGGCAGCGCCGAGCTCGCCGCGCTCGTGGCGCATCATCCGGCTGGGCGCGATTTCGGGTTGCCCTCCGCCGCGCGGAACGCGCTCGCGCGGGACACCATCGATCCGACGGCGCTGCTCGGTCCCGGAGGGCTCGGGGTGCTCGGGCTCACCGCGCAGTACGAGGCGGATCGTCGCGACTACGGCGTCCCCGAACGCACCAAGCTCGCCAAGATCAGCGACGTCGGCATCACGGCCAAGCTCTCGCGACACGGCTCGCTCGTGTGGCTCACGCGGCTCTCGTCGAGCGCGCCGCTCGCGCGCGCCGAGGTCGAGCTCTTTCGTCCCGACGGCGTTCGCCGTCGCTACGTCACCGACTCCGAGGGCCTCGTCGAAATCCCCGCCTCCGACTACGCTCCCAATCTCGATTGGGGCTCGGACGACCGCAAAGCCGTGCTCGTCGCCGCGTCGGGAGACGATTGGAACTACGAGCGCGTCGCGGACGTGATGGGGCCGTGGGCCGCCGGAGTGCCCGTGGATCTCGCGGGAACGCTCGGCGATCAGGGACTGCTCTTCACGGATCGCGGCGTGTACCGGCCCGGCGACACCGTGCGCGTGAAGGGCATCGTGCGTCGCGAGACGAAGACCGGGAGCATCGTTCCGAAGGGCGTTCCCGTCACCCTGAGCGTGCGGAGCCCCTCGGGGGAAACGCTGCGCACCCAGCGGCTCGAGGTCTCCGAGTGGGGCACCTTCCATGCGACGGTGACGCTCCCGCCCGCCTCGGGGCTCGGGAGCCACCTGCTCAGCGCGACGTTGGGCAAAAACGCGATCACGACGCGCATCGCCGTGGAGGAATACCGGCCCGTCGACTTCGCCGTCGAAGCCAAGGCGCCGCGCGCGGCCGTGCGCGGCGATCGCGCGCCGTTCGAGCTCAGCGCGAGCTACTTGTACGGCGCCCCGCTCGCCGAGGCAGACGTCCGGTATACGGTGACGCGCTCGCTCACCGCGTACTCGCCCGAGGGGACGGAGGGGCTCGTGTCGAATGCCGACGCGTACACTACGGATCTCGAGCAAACGGCGCTCGGCGGCGGTCCGCTTGCCGACGCGAAGGCGCGCCTCGATACTCAGGGCACCTTTCGTCTCGAGCAGGCGCTCGCGCTACCGGGGCAGCGCTCGCCGGAGCTCGTGACGTTCGAGGCGGAGGTCACCGACGTCGCACGCTCCACGAGCGCGGCGCGCACCTCGGTGCTCGTCCATCCCGCGGCGTTCTACGTCGCGCTCCAGCCGCTCGACGGCTTCGTCCAAAACCCGCCGGTAGAGCTCCGCCCGAACGTGCTCGCCGTGAGCCCCGAGGGCCAGCGACTGGCCGACCGCGCGGTCACGCTCGAGCTCGTGCGCCGACGGTGGACGACCTCGAGCGTCGACACGAGCGGCGTTCGCGCCGAGCCGCGGACGCGGGTCGTCGACAGCGTCGTCGCGCGCTGCCAGGTGCGAACGAAGGCGGCCTTCGCGAGCTGCCCGCTCCGAGCCGCCGAAGCGGGCTATCACCTCGTCGTGGCGCGAGCGACGGACGCGCGCGGCAACACGGCGTTCGCCGCCATTCCCGTCTACGTCTTGGGATCGACCGATGGCGTGTTCCCGAGCGAGGCGAGCGCCACCGTCGAGCTCGTCCCCGACAAGAAGGTGTATCGCGTCGGCGAGACCGCGCGCATCCTCGTGAAGTCGCCCTTTCCGGAAGCGGAGGCGTTGTTCACCGTCGAGCGCGCCGGGGTGCTCTACAAGGAGCGGCGCACTCTCCGCGGCGGCATGCCGACGTTCGAGATCCCGGTCACGGAGCAGCATCGGCCGAACGCATTCGTCGCCGTGCACCTCCTGCAGAAACCTTCGGGGCAAGCCGGGCCGGCGCATCGATTCGGCTACGTCGAGCTGAAGATCGATCCAGAAGAAAAGCGGCTCGCCGTCGAGGTGAGCCCGTCCGCGCGCGAGCTGCGACCGGGCGGGGAGCTCACGGTGGACATCGCCGTGCGCGACGCGAAGGGGGAGCCGCAGCGCGCCGAGCTCACCGTGTATGCGGTGGAAGAGGGCGTGCTGCGGCTGACGGGCTACCAGGTTCCCGACCCGCTGCCCGCGTTCACCGCCACGCGTCCCGTTTCGGTGGGCTCGCTCGAGACGCGGTCCGCGCTCGCCCGCGTGCTCGACAAGGAGCTCTCGGGCATCCTTCTGGGCGCCAAGGGACGCGAGGGCGGGGGAGGCGGAGACGAGGGCGCGCGGCGCGACTTTCGCCAGACGGCGTATTTCGATCCGAGCGTGCTCACGGACGCGCGCGGGCGGGCGCGCGTCCGCTTTCGGTTGCCCGATTCCGTGACCCGCTACCGGGTGATGGCCGTCGCCGTGGGGACGGGAGAGCGCTTCGGCTTCGGAGAGAGCGCCGTCACGGCCTCGAAGCCCCTCATGCTCCGACCCGCGCTGCCGCGCTTCTTTCGCACGGGGGATCGCGTGAGCGCCGGGGTCGTCGTGAGCACCAAGGACGGAAAGCCCGGCGAAGCGGTGGTGCGCGTGAGCGCCGAGGGCCTGGAGCTCGAGGGAGAGCCTTTGCGCCGCGTTCGCGTCGGGGCGAACGACGCGCGCGAGGTCCGGTTCGAGTTTCGCGCGCCCCGGAGCGGAGACGCCGTGCTCCGCTTCGACGCCGAGCGCGGCGCGGAGCGGGACGCGGTGACGGTCGAGCGGCGCGTCGTGTCCGCCGCGACGCTCGAGGCGACGGCGCTCACGGGGTCCACGAACGACGCGATCGTCGAGCGCCTCGGCGATCTCTCCGGCTTGCGCCCGGACGTCGGGGGCCTCGAGGTGGCGCTCGCTTCGAGCGCGCTCGCGGGCGTCGAGAGCGCCGCGGCGGAGCTCGCGGCGTATCCCTACGACTGCACCGAACAGGTCGCGAGCCGTCTCGTCCCGTGGCTCGTCGAGAAGGACTTGGGACTCTCGCGGCCGCCCGGCGCGCCGACGCAGGGCGCGGGCGCGCTCTTGCGCGCGCTCGTCGCGCGGCAACGGAGCGACGGCGGCTTTGGGTTTCTCGCGGATGCCGACGAGAGCCATCCATGGGTGTCCGCGTACGCGCTCTGGGTGCTGCACGCCGCGCGCGAGGCCGGCCTCGAGGTGCCGAAGGGAGCGCTGGAGTCCGGCCGGGAATACTTGCGACGTCTGCTCGCTCGCGCGCCCTCCACGCCGGTGGATCGCGCCGTCGCGGCGTTCGCGCTCGACGTGCTCGCGCTCGCGGGAGAGCCGGATGCCGGCTACATGAGCCGGCTCTTGGAGGAGCAACGGGCTCTCCCGCTCTTCGCGCGGGCGCTCTTGCTCTCCGCGCTCGCGAACGGCAAGGGCGATCCACAGACGATCGCCGAGCTCGTCACCGAGCTCGAGGCGTCCCTTCGAGTCGGGAGCACGACTGCGACGGTCGTCCACGACGTGGGCGACGCGTACGCCGTCTTGATGGACTCGGAAGCGCGCACGCAGGCGCTCGTCCTCCGCGCGCTGGCGATCGCGCGGCCCGAGCACGCGCTGTTGCCGGCGCTGGCCCGCGGGCTCCTCGCGGCTCGCCGCGGGGGCGAGTGGCGGAGCACTCAGGAGTCCGCCTTCGCGTTGATCGCGCTCGCGCGCTACCGTGCCGCGGCCGAGCGAGAAACGGCGGACTTCGAAGCGCGCGTCCTGCTCGGCGACGCCGAGCTCGCGACGGCTCGGCTCGCCGGCTCCAAGAAGAGCGCTCACTTCGTCCTCCCCATGGACCGGCTGCGCGTGCACGCGGACGGGCTCTTGCGCTTCGAGCGGGAGGGCCGCGGGACGCTGTTCTACGAGGCGCGCCTCCGCTACGCGCGTGCGGAGCTGCCTCGGGCGGCGCTCGATGCCGGGTACTTCATCGAGAAGCGGCGGCAAGCCGTCGCTCCGGAGGCGCTCTCGCGGCCCTTGCCGGCGCAGCTCGCCGCGAGCGAGCATGCGTTTCGGGCTGGCGATCTCGTGGTCACGGACGTCCTCGTCGTGAGCTCGGCGCCGCGGGACTACGTGGTCGTCGATGACCCGCTGCCGGCGGGGTTCGAGGCGGTCAACAGCGCCCTCGTCACCACTTCGTCGCGCTACGACCTGGATCGATTTCGCGAGGAGCCGTGTCCTGGATGCGAGCGGGACGCCATCGCGGAAGGCCGCGCCTTGAGAAGGACGGAGTTCCGTCGCGAGATCCGCGACGACCGCGTGGCCTTCGTCGTGGAGCACCTCCCACCCGGCGTTCACCGCTTCCGTCATCTCGCACGGGCGATGACGGCGGGCACCTTCGTGGTGCCCCCGTCGCGCGTCGAGGGCATGTACGAGCCCGAGGTGTTCGGGCGCACCGCGGCGGAGTCGATCGAGGTTCGATGAGCGGCGCGCTCCGCGTTCTCGCCCGGCTCACCGAGCGCCGGACGCTACGGCGCCTCGGCCTCGCTGCCCTCGCCGGAGTCGCGGTGTCCGTTTTTACCCTGGCTCTCGCGGTGGCCTTCGAGCCGCTGCCCGCGGCCCTCGTGGAGAAACCGAAGGCGACGAGCCTGCGCCTCCTCGACCGTCACGGCCGGCTCCTCCGCGAGATCGCCGGTCCGGACGGTCGCAGGAGCCAGACCGTGACGCTCGCGGAGGTGTCTCCCCACGTCGTCGCGGCCTTGCTCGCCGCCGAAGATCGCCGGTTCTTCGTGCACCCCGGCGTCGATCCCCTCGCGATCGCGCGCGCGGTGGTGCAAGCGCTCGCCGAGCAGCGCGTGGTCTCCGGCGCGAGCACGCTCACGCAGCAGCTCGCGCGAAGGCTCGTGCCGCGCGAACGCTCGCTCTCTGGCAAGCTCCGCGAGGCGGTGGTCGCGCTCCGGATCGAGGCGTCCCTCGACAAGGAGCAGATCCTGTCCGAGTATCTGAACCGCATCGAGTTCGGGCCTGGTCTGCTCGGCATCGAGGCGGCGAGCGCTCGGTACTTCGACAAGCCCGCGCTGCGGCTCGACCTCGCCGAGGCGGCCGCGCTGGTCGCCCTGGTGCGGAGCCCGAGCGCGTACGATCCACGCAAGGGAACGGAGCGCCTCCGGCGTCGGCGGGATCGGGTGCTTCGCCGTATGGAGCTCGCGGGCGCCGCGGACCCGGCGGTGATCGCTCGCGCGCTCCGGGCTCCGCTCCGAATACGAGCGCAGGCGCCGCCCCAGGGCGTGGAGCATGCCGCGTTCGCGATAGCGGCGGGCAGGCTCGCCCCCGGGCTCGCGGGCAGCGCCCCGAACCAAATCGAGACGACGCTCGACGGCGAGCTCCAGCGGGACGTCGAGGGCATCGCGCGCCTCCGCACCGCGGATCTCGAGCGCGTCGGGGCGAGCGCGCTGTCGATCCTGGTCATCGACAATGCGACCGCGGACGTCCTCGCGTACGTGGGCTCTCCGGACTACTTCGCCGCGTCGGCGCTCGGGGCGAACGACGGCGTCCACGCGTTGCGCCAGCCAGGCTCGACCCTGAAGCCGTTCGTGTACGCCGCCGCCATGGAACGGCTCCATTGGACGGCCGCGACGCTCCTGCCCGATCTCGGCCTCGTGCTCGCGACGCCCAACGGGCCCTATGCGCCCAAGAACTACGACGGCCGCGAGCACGGCCCCGTACGGCTCCGCGTCGCGCTCGCGAGCTCCTTGAACCTGCCCGCGTTGCGCGCCGCCACCCTCGTCGGTCCCGACGTCGTCCTCGCGATGCTCCGGCGCTTCGGGTTCGACTCGCTCTCGCGGGACGCGGCGCACTACGGCGCCGCGATCGCGCTCGGGGACGGCGAGGTGCGCTTGAGCGAGCTCGCCGCGGCGTACTCCGCCTTGGCTCGCGACGGCGAGTGGCGGGCGCTGCGCCTCTTGCGAAAAGTCGCCTTCGCCGACGGCGAGAGCCGTCGCTTCGAAGCAGCGCCGCCCCGTCGCGTCGTCTCGCGCGCCATCGCCCAGGAGCTCACGAGCATCCTCTCGGACGACCGGGCACGCCGCCCGAGCTTCGGCGCGGAGAGCGTGCTCGCGTTCGAGTATCCCGTCGCGGCCAAGACGGGGACGTCGAAGGGCTTTCGCGACAACTTCGCGCTCGGATACACGCGCGAGGTCACCGTCGCCGTGTGGGTGGGCAACTTCGACGGGCGCCCGATGCGAGGCTCCAGCGGGATCTCCGGCGCGGGACCCGTGTTCCACGACGTGCTCGAGCGCGCGATGCGCGGCCGAGCCCCGGCGCCCCTCGTCGAGCCCGACGGCTTCGTGGAGCGCGAGATCTGTCCGTTGAGCGGCGCGCTGCCGTCGAACGCGTGCCCGCACCGAGTCCGCGAGCGCTTCCGCGTTGGAGCGGCGCCGCACGTGGTTTGCGCGTTTCACGAGCGCGTCCCGATCGATCCCCGCACGGGGGAGCGGGCGTGCACCGAGACGCCGACGACGGAGCTTCGAGTCTTCGAGCGCTATCCGCGCGAGTACGAGGCCTGGGCGCGCGCCGCGGGCCGCCCGCTTGCGCCCGCCGTACCGGAGGCCTGCCGGCGGTCGGGACCGCTCGCCGTCCGGGCGCGGTGAGGCCGCCGAGCACGTCGGGAGAAACTCGAGCCGTGCGCGGCCGAGAAGGGGGCCATGCGGAGCCAGTGGATCAAGAGCGGGTGTTGTTGCGCGCTCGTCGTGCACGCGCTTTCGGCGTGCGGCGACGGCACGGATCTCTATGACGCGTTCGAAACGCCTCCTCTCGAGGGAGCGCGGGGCGGGGCGCGCGCGGTCCCGATCGGGAGCGAGGCCGCCGCCGCGGGTGCCGCCGAAAGCGCGGACGAAGGTGTCGCTTCCGGCGGAAGCGGCGCGGCGAGCGGCGGAAGACCGGAGGCCGGCGGCGGTCGCGGCGCACAGGGCGGCGCCGCCGCGAGCTCTCCGCCGACGGCGAACGAAGCAGTTGGTGCAAGCGGCGGCGTCAGCGGTGGAGGTCGCGACGAGCCGGGCGTTGCCGGGAGCGCGGGCAGCGGCGTTTCGGAGCCGAGCGGGGGCGTGGTGGGGTGCGGCGCGAGCCTGGGCGGAGCCTTTGCGATGGGCGGTTCGTTCGCGAGCGGAGGCGCGGCGGCGGGCGCGGGCGGTGACGGGGAGCCTCCGCTCACGACGGCCGGCGGAGCGGCTGGAAGCGACGGCGGGACGGACTCCGGAGGTGCTTCGGGAGACGGAGGAGCGGGCGGCAGCGAGGTCCCGGCGAGTGGCGGCGAAACCAGCGCTGCTGGCGCGGCAGGCGCCGCGACGACTTTGGAGCCCGGCGCGCCGGCGATCTTCTTCAGCGAGTACGTCGAGGGCACCGGCAATCACAAAGCGCTCGAGCTCGCCGCGAGCGCCGACGCCGTGCTCGACGGGTGTGCGGTGCGCGTCTACGCGAACGGCTCGCGCTCGGCGAGCCGCATCGTCCCGCTCGCCGGCTCGCTGCCCGCGGGCGCCACGCTGGTCCTCTGCACGAGCGACGTCGCTGCGATCGTCCCGAACGGATGCGACCGCGTCGAGACGCTTCCGTTCAACGGCGACGACGCCGTCGTGCTCGAGTGCGGGGGCGTCGTCGTCGATGGGATCGGGCGCGTGGGCGAGGACCCCGGGACGGCTTGGGCGAACGAAGGCGCGAGCACCCTCGACTGCACGCTTCGCCGGCGCTGCACGGTAGACCGCGGTGATGGCGACGCGGAAGATCCGTTCGACCCGGCTCTCGAGTGGACGTCCGCGCCGACGGACAGCCTCGACGGGCTCGGCGTCCACTGCGCCGACGAGTGAGCTCGAAATCTAGGCTCAGGCCACGCCGGCGACGGCTTCGGCAGAGCGCGGCGGAGCGCTCTCCTTGCCGTCGCTCCGCGCGACCATGGAGTCGCTGCGCGTCGCCGCGTTCTCGTTCACGCGGACGCTCACGATGCGAGAAACGCCGGGCTCCCCCATGGTGACGCCGTAGAGGACGTCGACGCTCTGCATCGTCTTCTTGATGTGCGTGATGAGGATGAACTGCGACTGCGACGTCATCGCCCGCACCATTTCGTTGTATCGGGCGACGTTCGCCTCGTCGAGCGGCGCATCGACCTCGTCGAGCACGCAGAAGGGCGAGGGGCGGTGCTGCAGGATCGAGAAGATGAGCGACACGGCCGTGAGCGCCTTCTCCCCACCGCTCATCAGCTCGATGTTGCCGACCTTCTTGCCCGGCGGCTGCGCCAAAATCTCGACCCCCGTGCTCAACAGATCTTCGGGATTGGTGAGCAGGAGCTCCGCCCGACCTCCGCGGAAGAGCTTCGAGAAGGTCTTCTTGAACAGGGTATTGACCTCGTCGAACGTCTCGCGGAAGCGCCGCTTCGATTCGCGATTCATGTGACGGATCGCGCGGTCCAGCTCCTCGAGCGCCTTCTCGATGTCGATCTTCTGCTCGCTCAGCTCCTTGAACCGGCGCTCCGCGTCGTCGTGCTCCGCCTTCGCGTCGAGGTTCACCGGGCCCATGCGATCGATGAGCTGCGTGAGCTCGTCGATGCGCCGGCGATGCTCGGGATCCGGCGCCGGGCGGGCGTGATAGTCGCCGATGACGCGGGAGAGCTCGAGCCCGCGGAAGCGCTCGCGGACGCCGGCGAGCAGGTGCTCCCGCTCGAGGTCCATGCGCTGCACGGCCATTTCGTGCTTGCGAGCGCGCGCATCGAGCTCTTCGAGCTCGTCACGGAGAGCCTTCAGCGTCGTTTCCTGAGCGCTGAGCGACTGTCGCACGCTCTCGAGCTGCTCGCGCGCGGCGTCGAGCCGCTCGTGCGCCGCACGCGCGGTGAGCAGAGCCTCGACGCGGGCTTCGCGCGCCGAGAGCACGCGCGCCGCGGTCTCGCCGTAGGCGTGCGCGGCTTCGTCGAGCTCGGTGTTCAACCGCTCGGCGCGCGTCGCGTGCTCGGCGAGGGTCGCCTCGACGCGGGCACGCGCGGAGCGCGCGGCATCGAGCTGCTCCTTCACCTGGGCGAGCCGCACGCGCCGCTCGGTGACGAGGGACGACTGCGCCGCCACGCGCTCCCGCCACTCGGCGAGGGTCGCTTCGGCGCGCGCCAGCTCCTCGGCGAGGCGCTCCCGCTCCGCCCGAACCGTGTCGAGCTCGGCGCGGGCTTCGGCTTCGCCCTCCTGAACGCCCGCGATCGCGCGCGCGATCTCCTCGAGCTCGGCGTCGATCGACGCGATGCGCGCCTCGGCGCGGCCGATGTCGGCGGTCGTGCGCGCGAGATCTTTCTCGGCGGTCACCTGCGCGAGCTCGCCCTGGTGGGCCTCGCGGCGGGCGCGCTCGAGCGCCGTGCTCACCTCGGCGACGCGAGCGCGGAGCGTCGTCAGCTCCTCGGAGAGCCGGGCCGACTCCGGCTCGAGGCGCGACAGCTCGGCGGCGAGCTGGTGGAGCTCGCGCTTCTGTTCGAGCATCGCGGAGGCGACGTCATCACCGCTGCCACCGCTCACCGTCCCATCGGGCCGGGCGACGGTTCCATCCAACGCGACGACGGTCACGCCCGGATGCAGCGCCGCGACGGCGGCGGCATCGGAAGCGCTCTGGACGACGAGGGCGTCGCCGACGAGGGCTCGCACCAGGGCTTCGTCCTCCGGCGCGTAGCGCAGCCGGTCGGCGAGGCGGCAGAGCACCCGCTCGTCGGACGCGGCGGCGCGAACGCTGCCCGCGACGTAGCCCGGCCGAGCCGGCACCACCTCGGCGCGGCCGCGTCGCCCCTCCTGGAGCTCCGCGAGCAGCTCGATGCCGGCGGCCTGGTTCTCGACCACCACCGTTTGCAGGCGCGCGCCGAGCAGGCCGGCGACCGCTTGCGTGAGCTCCTCGGGCGCTTCGAAGCGATCGGCGACCATGCCGCGGATGCGCGCGTCGTTGCGCGAGAGCAGAGCGCGGGCGCCGGCGCCGACGCCCTGCATGCGGCGATGCAAATCCTCGAGCGCGCGCTGGCGGTTGCGGCGCAGCGAGGTTTCGTTCTTGACCGTGTCGAAGGCGCGCTCGCACTCGAGCTGCCGCGCGCGCAGCGACTCGAGCTCACGCTCGAGCGCCTTGCGCTCGTCTTCCGTGAGGCGCTTGCCGTCGGCGATCTCGACCAGACTCTTCTCGAGCGCGGCCCGGCGGGCGATGGCGCTCGTGAGCTCTCCGGCGACGCGCTCGCGCTCCTGCCCGAGGCGATCGCGCCGGACGCCTGCGTCCGCGACGCGCTGGGCGATGCCGTCGAGCCGCGCCTCGAGGGCCGCGGCCCGCGTCGCCAGGTCTCCCGTGTTCCGCCTGAGGGCGAGCACGGCCTCTCCGGCGCGCGCCTCTTCACCCTGGAGCTCGCTCAGCGCCTCGGTCTCGGCCAACGCATCCGCTTCGCGGGCGCGCTCGTCCGAGTCGAGCCCGGCCATGCGCGCGTCGAGCGCTTCCTGCTCGGCGCGGAGCTCGCGCGTCTTGCTCGTGATCTGCTCGAGCTCGTTCCGGCCGGCCTCGAGCCGTTCGGAGAGGTGAGCGAGGCGATCGCGCGAGCGATCGATCTCGGCGTGCAGCGCCGTGACGGCGTTGTCCGCCTCGAAGGCTTCCCGCGAGGCCTCGTCGGCGCGGGCCTCGGACGCCGCGGCGTCCCGCCGCGCGGTCTCGAGCGTTTCGTCCGCTCCGCGGAGCTTCTCGCGGACCCCGGCCGCGGAGGCGTCGGCCTCCTGGTAAGCGGCGCGCTCCACCCGCTCGACGACGATGAGCTCGAGCAGGCGATGGGCGGCGTCGTGGAGCACGAGATCGTCGAGCTCTCGCCGGTATTCCAGGAAGCGCTCGGCCTTGGCGACCTGACGCTTGAGCGAGGCCCGCGTGCGATCGATCTCCGAGACGATGTCGTTGATGCGCAGCAGGTTCTGGCGCGTCAGCTCCATCTTCCGTTCGGCCTGCTTGCGTCGCTGCCGGTACTTGGTGATGCCGGCCGCCTCCTCGATGAAGAGGCGCCGATCCTCGGGACGTGCGCTGACGATCTGCCCGATCCGGCCCTGCTCGATGATGGAGTACGCCTTCGTGCCGACGCCCGTGCCGAGGAAGAGCTCGGTCACGTCGCGGAGGCGGACCTGCGTTTTGTTGATGAGGTATTCGCTCGTGCCGTCGCGGAAAAGACGGCGCGTTACCGCGATTTCCGGGTAATCCTTGAACTCGACCGGGAGGGTCGCCGCATACTCGGGGTTGGTGTTGTCGAACGTGATCGTCACCTCGGAGAGGCCAGCCGGCCCACGCGACTCCGAGCCGTTGAAGATCACGTCTTCCATCGCGCGCCCGCGGAGGTGCTTGGCGCTCTGCTCCCCGAGGCACCATCGGATCGCGTCGACGATGTTCGACTTACCGCAGCCGTTCGGACCGACGATGCCGATGACGTCGTGATCGAAGTGGATCACAGTCCGGTCCACGAAGGACTTGAAGCCTGCGATCTCGAGCTTCTTGATGTGCATCCTCGATAGGCTCCCCGGGGGTAGGGTTATATAGCAATGCGGCCGCGGCCTCGAGCGTCGGGCCGGCCGTGCGGCGGCGACGACAGTGATGCGGAGGTTAGTGGCAGCACATGTATCGTCACGCGTTGCAGCAAGCCCTTTATGTACCCGCCCTGAACGGATGAACACAAGCGAAATCAGCGCGGGCGACCCCTGTTTCCCCCGCGGTTTCCCCGCCAGAACCTCCTCGCGGGTCCCCACCGGCCGGGGTTCCGAGGTCAGACGCCGCCACTACGGGCGGCTTCGAGCCTCTGGCTTCGGCTGCGCGGGCGAGCAGTGCTTCCCGGGCGCCGACTCCTGGAACCCCCAACCTCCCTCGCCCCCATGTGGGGGGCTGATCGTTCGGGCGAGCCTCGAAGGCGCGCGGTCGTCGCCGCCGATGGGACGCACCTCAGCGAGCTTTCGATGATTCCGCCGCTCGAAGCGCGCTTGCCGGCGCGGGTCGGTACGCTGGAGGAACGGGCGAGCCGTCAGGGACGCGTTCTCGGATTGGGGCGGGCTCGAGCCGCGGGGCGACGGCTCGGCCTCGTCGGTGGCGCCGCGTGGAGGGGCCTCGGTGCGAGCCGCGCCCGCCGAAATCGAGGGGTGCGGGGCCGGAGGTTGACAGGGTTCCGAGCACGACTCATTTGCCTGCGGAGAAGGAGTCTTCTTCGATGACGTACGAGTACATCTGCGCCGCGTGCGGTCACGGCTGGGAAGCCGAGCAGTCGATCAGCGAGGCGCCGCTCCGGCATTGCCCGAGCTGCAATGCCGAGGCCGCCAAGCGGCAGGTGTCCGGCGGTGCCGGGTTCATTCTGAAGGGTGGTGGGTGGTACGCGGATTTGTACGGCTCGCCGAAGGCCCCCAAGTCGGGCGGCAACGGCGAGAGCAAGAGCGACACCAAGAAGGACGGCGGCGAATCGAAGGGTTCGGACACCAAGCCCGCGACCTCGGGCTCGACCTCCACCCCCAGCGCCGCTACCGGCTCCTGAGTGATGGTGGACCGCGGCCGACAAGTCTCCGAGTTGCGCGAGCGCATCGCCGGGCTCGATCAGGAGATCCGCGAGCGCCTCGAACAGCGGGCTCGTCTTTCGCACGAGATCCGCGGTCTGCACGAGGCGGAGCCCGCCACGGATTTGAGCGACCGCGAGTGGCTCGAAAAGATCGTCGCCAGCTCGACCGGGGACATGCCCGAGGAGAGCCTCCGCGCGATCTTCAGAGAGATTCGCGCGGCGGGGCGCGCCATCGAGCATCCGGTGCGGGTGGCCGTAGTGGGGCCCGAGGGGAGCTTCTCTCATCAATCGACGCTCGAGGTGTTCGGGGCGACCGCGCAGCTCATCGAGTGCGGCACGGTCGCCGACGCCCTCAACGAGGTGAGCCGGGGACGCGCCGCCTACGCGGTGTTCCCGTTCGAGTCGTCGGCGGAAGGCATCGTTCAACCGTCGCTGCTGGCGCTCGCCGAGACGAACCTCGTCTTGGTGGGCGAGCGCTTCACGCAAGCCCGGTACCACCTGATGTCGACGACGAACGACATCGGCGCGCTCGAAAAGGTCTACATGACCGCCGCGGGCCACGCCGCGTGCGAGCGCTTCCTCGAGAAGGAGCTCACCCGGGTCGGCATCATCGACGTTCGATCTCCGGCCGTCGCGGTCGAGCTCGCGCGCGAAGCGCCGACGAACGCGGCCATCGTCCCCGAGCGCGTGGGGACGGCGGGCGGCCTGTCCATCGTTCGTGAAAACATCGGCGACGTGCCGGATCTGCAGCTGCGCTACGGCATCGCCGCTGCGCGCCCGGCCGCCCGTTCCGGTCGCGACGTCTCGTGCATCCTCTTCAGCACGGACGAGTCGCCGAGCGCGCTGTACGACGTGCTCCGCCACCTCGGGGAACGCGGGATCACGCTCCGCAAGCTGCAGTCGTTGCCGGTGCGCGGCGACGGGATCGAGTACCTGTACTTCGCCGAGATCGGGGGACACGCGTCGGACCGTTCCGTCGTGACGGCGTTCGAGCAGGTGAAGCGCAGCGTCCGGTACTTCAAGCTTCTCGGCTCGTTCCCCGCCGCCAGCTGACCGAGCGGCGCCTCGCGTCGCTGCGATACCCACCTGGTCGACGTCGGCCGATAAGTAGAGGCGCGGGTCGCTCGGAGTGGCAGGGCTCCTGCTCGGGACTCCAACCGGTGAACGGGAGCGGAGTTCCCGAGGAGTGATACGCTGGCGCGGATGTCCGGGCTGGTCCTGCCGTCGATCGAATCTCTGGTGCCGTACGAGGGCGGCAAGCCCATCGACGAGCTCGCGCGCGAGCTCGGAGTCACGGACGCGATCAAGCTCGCGTCGAACGAAAACCCGCTCGGGCCGAGCCCGCTCGCCCTCGAGGCGGCGCGCGCGCGCCTCGCGGACGTCCACCTGTATCCGGACGGCGCGGCCTACGCGCTCCGCGAGAAGCTCGCGCACGTGCACGGCGTCTCGATGCACGAGGTGATCCAAGGAAACGGCTCGAACGAGCTGCTCGATCTCGTCGTGCGCACGTTCGCGACGCCGGAGCATCACATCGTTTTCGCGGAGCCGGCGTTCGTCGTGTACCGCATCGCCGCGCTCTCGTGCGGTGTCCCGTTCACGGCCGTTCCCCTCACGCAGCTCACCCACGATCTCGAGGCCATGGCGGCCGCGGTGACGCCGAAGACGCGCGTCCTCTTCGTGGCGAACCCGAACAACCCGACGGGGACGCACGTCGGGCGCGCCGCCGTCGAACGGCTGCTCGAGAGCGTGCCGCCCGAGGTCATCATCGTCATGGACGAGGCGTACTTCGAGTACGCGGACGCCCCCGACTATCCGGACTCGATGACGCTCCGGAGCCGCCGCGAGCGGCTGCTCGTGGTCCGCACGTTCTCGAAGATCCACGGCCTCGCGGGGCTTCGCGTCGGTTACGCGATCGGCCCGCGGACGCTCATCGACTACATGAACCGGGTCCGCGCGCCGTTCAACGTGAGCGCGCTCGCGCAAGCGGCGGCGAGCGCCGCCCTCGACGACACGGAGCACGTGTCCCGGAGCCGCGCGCACAACCTCCAGGAACGCGCGCGGCTCACGGCCGAGCTCACGGCGCTCGGCGTCTCCGTCGCGCCGAGCCAGGCGAACTTCGTCCTCGCCGACGTGCGGCGCCCGGCGCGTCCCGTGTACGACGCGCTCTTGCGACGGGGCGTCATCGTGCGGCCGTTCGCCAATCTGCCGACGAGCTTGCGGATCACGGTCGGCACGGCGCGGGAGAACGCGCGCCTCGTCGAAGCGCTCCGCGAGGTGCTCCGCTGATGACGCGGGCGTCGCGGCTCGCGCTCGTCAGCACGCTGCTCGTCGCCTGCGCCGTCGGCTGCGCGAAGAAGGAAGACGTCGTCGTCCACGCGAGCGAGGGGCAGAAGCTCGCGCCCCCCGCGATCGACGCCGATCCGCTCGCGCTCTTGCCCCCGAACGCGATCGGCGCGGGGACGCTGGACGCGCGGGCGCTCTTCGCTTCGCGCTTCGGGGCTCGCTTACTCGAGATCGTGCGGGCGCGGGCACCGTTCCCGGCGGCGGCAGGCATCGAGCCCGGTCGTGACCTCGAGCGCGTGTACTTCGGCGTCTACTCCATGCAGGGCGCCGACTTCGCGGGCGTGGCGCTGGGCACGTTTCAGCCCGACGCCATCGCCGCCCTCGATGGCGAGCTGCTGACGACCGGATCGTTCCCCGTCACGAAGAGCGAGTACGCGGGTCGCACCGTCTTCATGTCACGGGGCCTCGGCTTCACGGTGCTGACCGCGCGCACGATCGTGTTCGGGACGGAGGCGGGCCTTCGGCGCGCGCTCGATCGCCTCGAGTCCGGGCGCGTCGAGCGCCGCTTGCCCAAATGGATGATCGAGCGGATCGAGGCGCCGAGCGCGCCGCTCGTGTTCGGGGCGGATTTCACGGCGCACCCGGTGCCGGACGCGGCGTGCCGCGAGCTGCCGTTCCTCGACGGCGTCTCGACGCTCGGCCTGGTCGGCAACTTCGAGGAGCCGGGCCTCAACGCGGCGGGCACCCTCACGTACGACACGCCGGAGGCGGCGGGGCGGGGCGCCGCGCAGGTCGGGGACCTGTCCGCTCGACTCGGAACCTACGCACCGCTGCTCGCGCTGGTGGGGATCACGCAGCCGGTCCGCAAGCTCGAGGCAGAAGCCGTCGACGACGAGGTGCGGTTCGTGCTCGGAATCGACGGGGCCGCCGTCGCGCGTCTGCTCGATTTGGTGCAAGCTTACCCGGCCGCGGGGGCGCCCGGCGCCGCCCGCTGACGGAGTATGGCTCGCCTCATCGTCCGCCCGTGCACAGGACCCCTCCGCGGCAGCGTGCCGGTGCCGAGCGATCGGAGCATCACGCTGCGCGCGCTCGTCATCGGCGCCCTCTCGAACGGGCCCTGCGAGCTGCGCGGCTTCGGCTACGGCACCGACACGCGCACGATGTTGAATGCGCTCTCGGCGCTGGGCGTCCGCACGGAGGACGACGGGCGCGGCACCGTGCGCGTGCGCGGTGTCGGCCTCCAGGGGCTGCGCCCGCCCGAGGTCGACATCGACTGCGGGCACTCCGGTACCGCTCTCCGCCTGCTCGCGGGCGTGCTCGCGGCGCAGCCTTTCCGCTCGCGGCTCGTCGGAGCCGAGCGGCTCGAGCGGCGCGACCTGCGCGCCGTGCTCGAGCCCTTGCGCCGTCGTGGAGCACGCATCGAAGGGCGTCGCGACGACTCGCGCGAGCACGCCCCGCTCGACGTCTTCGGCGTGGAGCCCGGGACACGGCTCGGGCCCGTCGAGCACGTCCTCGATCGCGCCAACGATCACACGAAGGGGGCGCTCTTGCTCTCGGGGCTCTTCGCCTCGGGGCCGACCACGGTTCACGAGCAGGTCGTCGCGCGGGATCACACCGAGCGCCTGCTCGCCGCTTTGGCCGTGCCCATCGAGACGGTCGGCCCGATCCTCCGGCTGCATCCGCCGCGAAGCCCGCTGGCGATCCGCGGCTTTACGATGGATTTGCCCGGCGATCTCACGGCGGCGAGCTTCCTCCTCATCGCCGCGCAGCTCGTGCGCGGCAGTCGCGTCAGCACGCGACGCACCGGGCTCAACCCGACGCGCGCCGCGGTGCTGGAGTTGATCCGGCTCTTCGGCGGGCGCATGGGCATCAGCCCGCGCGGCGACAGCCTGGGCGAGCCCTTCGGCGAAATCAGCTCGGAAGGCTCCGTGCTCCGCGGGACCACGGTCGCTGGCGAGCTCGCCGAGCGAGCGCTCGACGAGATCCCCATCGTGTGCGTGCTGGCGGCGCGCGCGCGCGGGCGCACCGAGGTCGCCGACGTCGGCGAGCTGCGTGAGGACGAGCCGGATCGGCTGCGCGCCATCACGGAGGTCCTGCGCGCCTTTGGGGTTCCGGCCGAGGAGCGGGCCGACGGCCTCGTGATCGAGGGCCGGAGCGAAGGCAGCCTGACTGCGGCGCGCGTGGAGAGCCGCGGCGATCACCGCATTGCCATGGCCGCGGCCGTGCTCGGGTTGATCGGCGACGGCGAGACCATTATCGAGGACGCCGAGTGTATCTCCGTGAGCTTTCCTCGATTCGTGGGCACGCTGCGAGCGCTGGGCGCGGACCTGGAGGTGGTCGCGTGAGGCGACCGATCGTCGCCATCGACGGCCCGGCCGGGGCAGGGAAGTCGACGGTGGCCCGCCTCGTCGCCGAGCGGCTCGGCTACCTTTTGCTCGACACGGGCGCGCTCTACCGCACGGTCGCGCTCGCCGCGCAGCGCGCCGGGATCTCGTGGGGCGACGACGCCGGCGTGACCGCTCTGGCCGAAGCGCTGACGCGCGACGGCGCGGTTCGCCTCGAGCGCGCCGCGGACGGAACGCTGCGCACGCTGCTCCGCGGAGAAGACGTCTCGGCGCAGATCCGCACGCAAGAGCTCGGGCAAGGGGCGAGCCGCGTGTCGGCGATCCCCGGTGTCCGGCAAGCGCTGCTCGCGCTCCAGCGCTCGGCAGCGAGCGAGAACGGCGTCGTCCTCGAGGGGCGGGACATCGGGACGGTGGTGTTCCCCGACGCGGAAGCGAAGTTCTTTCTCACGGCCAGCGTGGAGGTGCGCGCGCGTCGGCGCTTCGACGAGCTCCGCTCGCGCGGCGAGGCGCCGGATCTCGAGCGCGTGCACGACGAGGTCGTCGAGCGCGATCACCGCGACAGCACGCGACCCATCGCGCCGCTCCGGAAGGCGCCGGACGCCGTGCTCATCGACAGCTCCCTGCTCCCCGTCGAGGTGGTCGTCGAGCGCATCGTCGAGCGCGTGCGCGCCCTCGAGCGCGAGCTCGAGAGACCGTGACGCGCGCCACCGTCCTCTCGGCGTGCCTGCTCGCCTGCGGCCCGGAGCCGCTCCGAGCGCCTCCGCCCGCGCCGGTCATCGAGGAGCCGGCGCTCGCGATCCCGGCCGATCTCGATCTGGTGCTGCGCCTCGACCTCGCGCGTCTGCGGGGCGCGCTCGGGCTCGACCTCGGTCAGGCGCTCGACCGCGCGTACGACGAGAGCGCCTCGGCCGAGCGCGACGCGGGGACCCGCCGGCTCCTCTCCCAGCTGCTCGTGCGAACGAACGTGCTCTGGGTGGGGGTGCGTCCCGGGCACTCACCGGAGCTTACGGACAACGTGCTCGTGGCGCGGGGCACCTTCAGCGGCCTCGTTCCCAACGTGATTTCCGGAGAGCCGCCCTGGCGCCGCGCGCGGGACCTCGGCGGCAGCGTGCGTCGCTTCGATCGGGAGCTGCCCGCGGTGCGCGCGCTGCCCGCGGTGCTCTACGTCCGCGAGCCCGATCTCGTCATCGTGGGCTCCGGCGCCGAGATCGATGCGCTCGAGCGCACGCTCGAGCTGCGCCGCGGCGAGCGCCCGGTGCGCGCTCCCGAAACCGGCTTCATCTCCGTCGCGGCGCGGCTCGCCCCGGTGCTCGCTCGCCTCGAGGCGAAGGCTCCGGCGCTCGCGGAGCTGTTCTCCGGGAGCGAGCGGCTGCGCGCCAGCGCCGATCTCACGGCGGGCTGGCTGCGCGTCGACGTCGAGGTCGGCTTCTCCGACACCGAGCGAGCGGCGGCCGCGGCGAGCGCGCTGCGCCGGCTAACGACGGCTTTGTCGCGCTCGAGCGCACCGTGGCTCACCGCGGCGCGCATCGACTCCATCGGCGACGTGGTGACCGGGAGGCTCGTCCTCCCGGAGGCCGAGCTCCGACGCCTCGCTCGGGGTCGGCAACGCTGGATCGAGTCCGACGGCACGAACTAACCAGCTCCGAACCATGGTGACTTCTTCTTCGGCAGCACCCGGGAGACGCGGCGCGACGCGCTTTCGCTGGGTCATCCTCGGCTTCGTCGTTCTGCTCGCGATCGGGCTCGCGGTCGCTTACGTCGTCCACGAGCGGTACGTCGCCTACACGCCGGTGGCCGCGCGCCACGTCCCGGCCGACGCGTCGCTCGCCGCGCGGTTCGACCTCACGCACGTGGCGCTCTACGAGCCGTTCCGGCGCTTCGTGTTCCCCCTGGCCGATCTCGGCAACGCCCAGCGCCGGGATCGACTCGCGGCGCGGGGGGCCCAGGTCGCCGGCGCGGTGCAGGAGGTCGTGCTCGCCCTCGGACGGACCGGGAACGACTGGCTCATCGTCTTGGGCGGACGCCTCCCGAGCGCGCTCGGGGAGACCCTCGCCACGGTGCTGATCGAGGAGGGCGCGCGCGTCGAACGGCGAAGCGACGGGTTCGTCGTCGAGCCCGCGGGGGTCGCGTTCGCGCAGGCCGCAGACGGGGCGTTCTTGATCGCGGCGAGCCCGGAGCGGCTCCGGACCGCCCTTCTGCCGCACGCCGCCGCCCCGGAGCTCCTCCGGGAATCGGGCGGCATCGTGGCACGGTCGCCGCTGCTTCCCGCGCCGCTCGAGCGCGTGGAAGCGAGCCTCGAGCCGGATTCCGGTGTCCAGATCCGCTTCGTGGCGACCGGGGGGCCCGGGACCGAGCTCGCCGTTCGCGCCTTGCTCGCCGGGGTCGCAGGCCTGCATCCCGAGCTGGCCGAGGCGATGCGAACCGCCACCCTCGAAGCGGGGAACGGCCGCGTTCGCGGTGAGGTCCTCCTGCCCACCGCTGCGGCCGAGCGGCTCACCGAGGCGTTCGCGGCGCGCGCTGCAAATTGGCTCGCCTCAGGGCCCGGCCGCGCCACGCTGACCCCGTGAGGGCGCGCGCGCAAACGAGGTCCGGATGTTGGCGGGCAGGGGAACGTGTGCAACAATTTCCCGGCCGGCCTCGCTCCCCGCGGTAGTTTCACGTTTGACTCGACCGATGGGGTGCGCTACCTGACCGCGTCCGTCGCGAGCCCGGCCCGCGCACGCCTCGCGCGCCACCGGACTCTAGCGCGCGAGACACTCGAAGGATTGGAGGCACCGTAATCGTTCATGGCTGACACGCAAACCGCCACACCGGACCAAGGCCCGCTTTCCGGGTTCGCTGCGCTCTTCGAAGCCAGCGAAGAGACGACCCAGCTCGGCGGCGAGGGCGAGATCGTAAGCGGCATGGTCGTGCAAGTGACGCGCGACTCGGTCGTGGTGGACATCGGCGGCAAGAGCGAGGGCGTGATCCCTCGCGACGAATTCTTGGACGCTCACGGTGTGCTCACGGTCAAGGCCGGCGACCGGGTGGACGTCTTCATCGAGAGTCGCGAGAGCGACGATGGCCTGATCTCCCTCTCGAAGGAGAAGGCCGACAAGATGAAGGTGTGGGACGAGATCTCGAGCGCGTGCGAGCGCGACGAGATCATCGAAGGCACCATCAGCCAGCGCGTGAAGGGCGGCCTCGCCGTCACCATTCGCGGCGGCGTCAAGGCCTTCTTGCCGGGCTCTCAGGTCGACCTTCGCCCCATCCGCAACCTCGAGAAGCTGATCGGGCAGACGTACGAGTTCAAGGTCATCAAGTTCAATAAGAAGCGCGGCAACATCGTGCTGTCGCGGCGCGCGCTGCTCGAGCGTGAGCGCGACGAGATGAAGGCGAAGACGCTGCAGACCCTCGAGGAGGGCATGGTCGTGACCGGCACGATCAAGAACCTCACCGAGTACGGCGCGTTCGTCGACCTCGGCGGCATCGACGGCCTGCTTCACATCACCGACATGTCCTGGGGTCGCGTGAACCACCCCGGCGAGGTGTTCAAGGTCGGCGACGAGGTGACCGTCAAGGTCCTCAAGTACAACGCCGAGACCGAGCGCGTGAGCCTCGGCCTGAAGCAGACCCAGGAAGATCCCTGGAACCACGCCGAAGAGGCGTACCCGCTCGGCAAGCGCGTGCGCGGCAAGGTGATGAGCCTGACCGACTACGGCGCGTTCATCGAGCTCGAGCCGGGCGTCGAAGGGCTCATCCACGTCAGCGAGATGAGCTGGACCAAGAAGATTAAGCACCCCTCGAAGCTCCTCGAGATGGGGCAGGAGGTCGAGTGCCAGGTCCTCGAGGTCGACTCGAAGGCCAAGCGCATCAGCCTCGGTCTGAAGCAGCTCGAGCCCGATCCCTGGACCCTGTTCACGGACAAGTACAAGCCGGGCGACAAGATCGCCGGCAAGGTGCGGTCGATCACCGACTACGGCGTGTTCATCGGGATCGAAGAGGGCGTGGACGGCATGGTCCACAAGACGGACCTCTCGTGGACCGTCAAGATCAACAACCCCGCCGACGTCTACAACAAGGGCGACGAGGTCGAGGCGATCATCCTCAGCATCAATCACGACGAGAAGAAGGTCAGCCTCGGCGTGAAGCAGCTCTGGGACGATCCCTGGCTCGGCCAGATGGATCAGTACAAGCCCGGCACCGTGGTGGACGACGCCTTGGTGCTCAGCGTCGCGGACTTCGGCGCGTTCGTGCGGATCGCCGAGGGCATCGAGGGGCTCATCCCGACCAACGAGATCCCCCCGAGCGCTCACGTTTCGCGCGGCGAGCGCGTGAAGGCCGAGATCTCGAACGTGGACGGCATCGATCGGCGGCTCACGCTGACCATGCGCAACCCGGGCGAGAGCGCGGAGGCCGAGCAGCTCATGGCGCTCCGCCGCGAGCAGCAGGGCAAAGGTGCGACACTGGGCGACGTGCTCAAGGAGAAGCTCGAGAGCATGAAGCGGAGCCCCTCCGTTGCGCCGCCCCCTCCCGCAGACACCGACAAGTGAAATGCTGCCGCGTTCTGACGCAGGCGCTGCCACCGGCGGCGCTTGCGTCGGGCCGTGTTCTCTTCACAATCAGCGCGCGGAGTCGCGCTCTTGACCACGCCCAACAGCGTGTCTGACCCCCCCTCGAGTCTGTTCGGCGGCTGGACTCGCCGGCGGATCATCTTCCTCGCCATCTCGGGTGCGCTGGCGCTGGGCCTCTTCATCTGGGCGGCCGAGGTCCTGCTGCCGTTCATCATCGCGGTGATCATCGCGTACGTGCTGACACCGCTCGTCGCACGGTGTGAACGGCTGCGCGTCCCGCGCGCGGTGGCGATCCTGCTCGTGTACGCGCTCACGATGGGCGTGCTGTACGTGTCGGCTGCCGCGATCTTTCCGCGCGTCTACAGCGAGGGGATGAAGCTGATGCGCGACGCGCCCGCGCTCGGGCGCGAGCTCTCCGCGGAGTGGAGCCCGCGCATCGAACGCTGGGTGGACGGCGTGTTCAATCGCGTCACGCCGCCCGAGCCGTCGACGGGTGAAGCGCCCTTGCAGGGCGAGCCGGAGGCGGCAGCGCTCGAGATCATCCAGAGTCCGGGGGGCGGGCTGCGCATCGAGGTCGGCGCTGGCCTCGACGTGGTTCAACACGGTCCCGGGCACTGGCGCATCGGGCCCGTTTCCCCGCGCTCGTCGTCGCGGATCGACGTCGCCGAGCTCACCAATCAGGGCATCGAGGAGTTTCTCGGGTACGTCAAACGCAACGCCCTCGACCTGATTCGCATCGGTCACGCCGTGGTGAGCCACGTTGCGCGGGGCGTGTTCCTCCTGTTCATGACGCTGATGGTCGCGGGCTATCTGATGCACACCCGCGAGGCCATCCTCGACTTTTTCCGCTCGCTCGTGCCGCCGCGCTCGCGGCTCGGCTTCGATCGCCTCATGTTCCGCATCGATCGGGGCCTGGCGGGCGTGGTGCGCGGCCAGCTCCTGATCTGCCTCGTCAACGGGATCCTGTCGGCGATCGGGTTCTGGATGTTCGACCTCAAGTACTGGCCGATTCTGGCCATCGTCGCCGGGGTCATGAGCATCATCCCGATCTTCGGGTCGATCCTGAGCTCGATCCCAGCCGTGCTGATCGGCCTCACACAGGGGTTCTGGACGGCGCTCTGGGTGCTGCTCTGGATCATCGGTATTCACCAGGTCGAGGCGAACCTCCTCAACCCGAAGATCATCGGCGTCGCTGCCAAGATCCACCCGGTGCTGGTGGTGATGGCGCTGCTCATCGGCGAGCATTTCTTCGGGCTCTGGGGGGCGCTCCTCGCCGTGCCGGCGCTCTCGCTCGCGCAGAGCTTGTTCAATCATTTCCGCTTCGAAGCGATGCCGGACGTCCCGCCCGACAGCCTCTTGCCCCCGACCACGGCGGTGAGCCCGAGCGCCACACCGACCTCGAAGGAACGCGTCGCTTCGGCGGGCTAGCGACAGGTCCGTCGCGCTGTTTCGGCGAGCCCTCCCCGAGTGGCCGAGTTGAGGGTACCCGGGTGCTGCGCTAAGACGCCGAGCGAGAGAGCGAAACGTGGCCAAAGGCACGCGGAAGATCAGGCGGACCCAGGAGGCCCGGGACGACGGGGATCGAAAGAGCGAAAAGCCGCTCGTCCCCAAGCCCCAGTTGCAGGATCCGCTGAGCGGCACGGCGCTGCGCGGCATGCTGCTCCGCCTGGGGCTGCCGCTGCTCGCGGTGTGGATGCTCTGCGCGTTCATCGCGAGCCTCGTGTACTCGAGCACGGCGAAGGTCGTGCTGATCGCGATCCCGGCGGTGCTCACCGTGCTCGCGATCGGGCTCGTCGTCTGGGCGCTCCGGCAAGCGAAGAAGGCGCGCGGCGTCGCGGGCATCCTGAGTCAGGTCGAGACGGCCGAAGATCGCAAGGCCGCGCTCGAGAAGCTCGAGACCGGGTTCAAGAAGAACGACCCTGCCGCGTTGTTCGCGCGCGCCCAGCTCGAGCTCCAGGAAGATCCGAAGAAGGCGCTCGCCACCCTCGAGCAGATCGATCTCAACAAGGTCATGGCGCCCGTGGCCGACGAAGCGCGCGGACAGCGCGCCATGATCCACCTCGTTCTCGGCGAAGTGAGCGCCGCGCGCCAGCTCGTGGACGGCATCAATCTCTCGCGGCATCAGGAGCCGAGGACGCGCGCCATGCTGGCTGCCGTGTGCGCCGAAGCCTGGGCGCGGAGCGGCGCCGCCAAGAAGGCGACGGAGACGCTCGCGCTGTTCGACAGCGAGGACCCGGCGTTCGAGCCCATTCGCCCACAGCTCTATCGCGCGTTCGCCTACGCGTACGCGCACACCGGGGACATCAAGGGCATTCGCCGCATGCTGAAGCGACTCTCGTCGCAGGACGCGCGGATGCTGAGCGCGTTCATGATGAAGCGCACGCATCCGCTCCTGCAGCGCGAGGCGAAGAAGCTCCTCGAGCAGAGCGGCGCCGTGCCCAGGCGCATCATCATCGATCGGGGCGGCTGAGCTCCGGGACCCGCCCGGCGGGCTCGAGCGCGGCGAGCGTCACGCGCGCTCGCGGACGAACGGCGATGTCCGGCAGGAGCTCGGCGGAGGAGACCACCGCGAGCTCGGGGAAATCCGTCTCGAGCAGCTTGCGCACGAAGCGGCGCAGGTCCGGCTGCGTGAGCAGCACCGGGCGGCGATCGCTCGGCCACTCCGCGAGCGTGCGGCGCACCGCGCCGACGATGTCGCGCGCCGCCGCGGGAGCGAGGGCGAGAAAGCTGCCCGCCGGCGTGCGCTGAACCGCCGAGCGCACCGTGTCCTCGAGCGTGGCGTCCAAAAGGAGCACCTCGAGCTCACGCCCACCGCGGGTGAGGCCATACGTGATGGGCCGGCGCAGCTGAGAGCGCACGAACTCCGCGAGGTTCACCGGATCTTTTTCGACGTTCGCGACCGCCGCGAGCGCTTCGAGGATGCTGCGCAGATCGCGCACGCTCACGCCCTCGTCGACGAGGCGACGGAGGATCTCCGAGAGCGCGGGGACGCTGACGGGCTTCGGCACGACCTGACGGACGGCTGCCGGCGCGAGCTGCTCGAGCTGGTCGAGCAAGCCCTGCGTCTCGGCGATGCCGAGGTACTCCGAGGCGCGCGCGCGCAGGTTCGGAAGGAAGCTCGCGACCAGGTAGCCGGCGGCATCTGCGTCCGAGACGTTTTCCGGCACGACGAGCACGCGAGCCGGGATCTCGTAGAGGAAGAGCACGGCATGTCGCGGCAAGAGCGCTTCGTTGCACGCGAGCCGTCCGCGCGGGAGCGGCACCCCGAGCTCTCGAAACAGGAGCTCCCGGATCGCCGCGAGCGCGGAGCGGAGCCCCGGGCGGCGCAGCTCGCCGCCGCGCAGCTCGTCCTCCGAGAGCGCGAAGAGGTCGGGGCTGACCTCGATGCCCCAGGGCACGACCACCGGAACGAAGCGCGTGTCGGCGCCGTCGCGCGGCCGCTGGATGGGCTCGGCCGCCGCTCGAGTGGCCTCGACGTGGAGCGCCCGGGTCCGCGCCCGCGAGGCCCCGAAGAGGAGCGCTCCGATGACGAAGAAGGGGAGGGCAGGCAGGCCCGGCACGGCGGCGAGCACGAGGACGAAGCCGGAGGCCACGGCGAGCGCGCGCGGCTGGCCGAGGAGCTGAGTCGCGAGCTCGGCCCCGAGCGGCTGATCGGGGTCCTCGCTCGCGACCCGCGTGACGAGGATGCCGGCAGCGGTCGCCAGCACGAGCGACGGCAGCTGCGAGACCAGCCCGTCACCGATCGTCAAGAGGCCGTAGCGCTTGAGCGCCGCGCTCGCGTCCATGCCGCGTTGGAAGATCCCGATCGCGAGCCCGCCGAGCAGGTTCACGATCGCGATCAAGAGCGAGGCGATGACGTCGCCTTTGACGAACTTGATCGCGCCGTCCATGGCGCCGTAAAACTGACTCTCGCGCGCGAGCTTGTGCCGGCGCGCGCGGGCCTCGTTGCCGTCGATGGCGCCGCTGCGGAGCTCGGCGTCGATCGCCATCTGCTTGCCGGGGAGCGCATCGAGCGTGAACCGCGCGCCCACCTCGGCCACGCGCTCGCTGCCCTTCGCGATCACGACGAACTGGATGATCGTGAGCACGAGGAACACGACGCCGCCGACGACGTAGTTGCCCATCACCACGAACTGTCCGAAGGCGCGAATCACCTCGCCGGCGTCTGCCTGGAGCAAGATGAGCCGCGTCGAGGAGACGTTCAGGGCGAGCCGCACCAGGGTGGTGAGCAGCAACACCGTCGGGAACGCGGCGATTTTGAGGCCGTCGCTCACGTAGAGCGACACGAGCAGAATCACGACCGAGAAGGCCAGGTTCGACGCGATGAGCAGGTCGAGCAGCCACGTCGGCAGCGGGACGACCATCAGGCCGACGACCGCGATGACCAGAGCCGCGAGCGCCGCGTCCGCGCCGCGCCACCGCGGACGCGCGGCGGTGAGGCCGAGTGCTTTCGAAGCGGTCATCGTTGCCCTCAGCTCGGCATCGTGAAGAGCGCAAGCACGCCGGTGTACAGCTTCAGCGCGGGCGCGTCGCCGTGGGGCGCGATCTCGTACGACGAGTGCATCCCCGCGATCGGAATGTCGGGGAACCGCGCGCGGATGATGCGCAGATCGACGTCTGGCGTGCCGTGGAGCGACACGCCGCGGCCCGCGCAGCTCACGTAAATCGCGAACAGCGGCGCGGCGCCGGCGATGTCGCGAGCGAGGCGCTGAACGGCGCCCTCGAGCTGGAGGCGCGCCGCCGCCGCGTCGCGGACGGCGAAGGCCATGCGCATGCCCGGTCGCACTTCCTCCGAAATCACGACGCCTCGCTCTGCCGGATCGACGCCCTGAATACCGCGAACGAGGAGCTCCGCGGGCTCGTCGTCCTCGGCGTCCTCACGGGCGAGCGCGACGAAGACCAGCGGTTCTTCCACGAGCCCTTCCGCCGAGGCAGCGAGCACATCGAGCGCGCGCTCACCTTCGAGCTCGAGCACCATCGAGCCGCGCACCTCGGTGATGCGCGCGAGCGGCATGAGCAGCCGGCAAGCGGGCGATGACGTCACGACCGGAGGGCGGAGCCCCAGCGAGACGAGGGCGCCCGAGTCCGCGAGCGCGGGCTCGCGTCCGGGCGCGAGCGCGAGGACCTGGCCATCTCCGGCCGTTCCGCCGCCCAAGAACGCTCCGAAGCGCAAGGTCGCGAGCGGCTCGGCCGCGTGGGGATGGAAGTTGCGCGGTCGAGCGAACACGAACGCGGTGGCGCGCGGGGTCGCTCGGCTCTCGAGCGCCCGTGAAAGCGCGCTGCCCACGTCGGCTTCCGGAGGGGCGACCAACGACTCCGCCTCACCACCCGTCCAGACCATACCGCACACGGCGTTCTCCTGTTCGAGCTCACCGCGCTCGGTGAGCACGCCGTGACCCCCCGCGACGAGAATCGGCACCTCGGGCAAATGCTCCCGGAGCGCCTGGCCGAGCTCCTCGAGCCGCCCACGGAGCTCGCCCGCGGCAAAGAGCAATGCAGCGCTCGGCCGCGTGAGCGACCGGGCCGTTTCGGCTGCCGCCCGGGCCACGCGCGCCGGACTTCCGCCACGAACGACGAAGCTCGCTGCTCGAGCCCGCATGAGGGCCGACGATACCTCGGAGCGTGGCGCTCCGGCCCATGATTCGTGGCTCAGGGACACGTACATGCGGAATTCGGGGATTGGGACCCGTGACCGACGCAGATTTCCGCGCCTTGGACACGAAGCCGGCGCATCGTGGCTTGGGCCTCGGTGCTATGCTCCCTCGTCACATGGAGGCCAAGGGATGCCTCACGATGCGCTCCTATGGGCGATCTGACGTCGGCAGGCGGCGGGCGACGAACCAGGACGCCTTCCTCTGTGACGACGAGCTCGGCTTGTGGGTGGTCGCCGACGGGATGGGCGGGCACGCCGCGGGCGAGGTCGCGAGCAACGAGTCGATCGACACCATTTGCGGCATGGTGAAGCGGGGAAAGCAATCCCTCGACCTGACCGGCTCGCCTCCGGAACAGGCCGCGCGCGCGGCGTGCCGACTGATCGAGAGCTCGGTGCAGGCGGCGACGTATCTGCTCTTCGCGATGGCGGAGCTCGATCGTGGCAAGGCGGGGATGGGGACCACGATCAGCGCCATGATGCGCTTCGGGGACTCGCTGGCGCTCGCGCAGGTCGGAGACAGCCGAATTTACCGCGTGCGCGACGACGAAGCGCAGCAGCTGACCGAGGACCACACGCTGATCGCCTGGCAAATCAAGCAGGGGCTGATCACGCCGGCCGAAGCGCGGACGAGCCGCCAGCGAAACGTCATCACGCGCGCCGTGGGCAGCCGCGACTACGTCCAAGTCGACACGAGCGTGTGGGAAGCGGAGCCAGGCGACATCTACCTTCTCTGTAGCGACGGGCTCCACGGGTACCTGCGCGAGGACGAGATCGCGGACGTCCTCGCGGACGAGCGGGAGATCGCCGTCGAGCGCCTCATCGAGATCGCCAACGCCCGCGGCGGTAAAGACAACATCACCGCCGTCGTCGTCGGCGTGGACTGAGCCTCGCTGCCGAAACTTGGCCCGGTGCGGGCGGGTTCGGTACGGACGACCCTGGAACTTCGTTCCGGTTTCGAACGGAACGCGTTCCGGAGGACTGAGAAAGCGATGCACACGGGACGAATCGGAGTCGTGATGGACGGGGCGGTCGGAGCAGGCGGGTCGTTCGAGCGGGGCGGCGCCGTGCTCCACGCGCTCATCGCGTCCGGACACGACGTCGTGCCCGTGGTGCTCGATCCCGGGAGCGATCCGGTCGCGGTGCTCGGCGGCGCCGGCATCGACGTGGCGTTCCTCGCGCTCGACCCGCGTTCCGGCTCGGATGCCTGCGTGCGGAGCGTGCTCGAGTGGCTCGGCATCCCGTACACCGGCTCCTCGCCGCTCGCGACCGCGCTCGCCGCGGACAAGCTCAAGGCGAAGGAGCTCTTTCGCCTCCACAACGTGCCGACGCCTCCGTACTACGTCGTCGAGGTCGGCCAGGGCGGCGCCGACCTCGCCGACATCCACGGCTCGTTCGGCTTTCCCGTGATGGTCAAGGCGCGGCGCTCGAGCGCGGGCGTCTCGGCGGTGAAGGCGTCGAACCTGCTCGAGCTCGCTGCGGCGCTCGAGCGCCTCTTCGCTCGCGACGACGCGGCCTTGGTCGAGCGCTACATCGCGGGCCGCGAGCTCCGCGTCGGCCTGCTCGGTCGGCGCGTGCTCGGCGTGCTCGAGCTCGCTCCGGAACACAACGGCACCTCCGGGAGCCGCGCGCTGATGCCGGCGCGGCTGGGCGGCGCGCGCCAAGCGGGTGTTTTGAATCTCGGCGAGCGCGCCGCCAGCGCGCTCGATACCGACGGCGCGGTGTGTGTCGACCTGCTCGTGACCGAGGGTCAGAACGAATACGTCCTCGGCGTCGACGCGCTCCCCGCGCTCGAGCCGGGGCAGCCGTTGCCGCTGCTCGGCGAGGCGGCGGGGTACGATTTGTCCGCGCTGTGCGAGGCCGTCCTGTCTCGGGCGCGCTCCCCGCTGGGCGCGGCGGAGGCTCCGCGGGCCACCGTGGTGCCGTTCCCGTCGCAGACGATCGATGACGCCGAGCTCGCGCGGGTCGCTCCGTCGCCGACCCGGCGCGCGTTCACGGCGTGAGCATCCGCTCGATCGCGGCGTCGTCGCGGAAGCGGCGGATCGCCGCCACGAGCTCGTTGCGGGTGCTCCACGGCAGCACGTTGCCGCGCGGCGTCCGGTACTCGAGGTAGAGGTTCTCGTCCGTCGCGACGAGCGCTTCACGCGGGATGCCCGCCTCGCGCGCCGACTCGGCGAGGAACCCGTCGAGCCCGGCATCGAGCGCGAGCACGTCCTCGATCAACGAGTCGAGCGGGCGGCCGCGGGGCAGCGTCGCCTGGATTTCCGGGCGCGCCTCGAGCGCGGCGAGGCGCGCGCGGGACGCTTCGAGCGGCTGCATCGACGCGACGAGGATGCCCTGACCGCCTCCGTAGAACAGGGCCACGTGTGCGAAGCGCTCGCGCAGCGTGTTGACCACCGTCGCGAAGTCGCGTCGGTACACGTGATGGAGCTGCATCCATTGTTGGAAGATCCCGCCGGGCGCGAGGCGTGAACGAACCAGGTCGTAGAACTCTCGCGTGTACAAGCTCGACGCGCCGGCGAACCAGATGCTCGACAGCTCCATGCTGATGAGGTCGTAGCGGTGATCCTCGACGAGGAGGAAGTTCCGCCCGTCGGCGATGTGGAGCGCGACGCGCGGATCGCGGAGCACGCCGCGATTCGCGCTCTCGAAGTAGCGCTCGGCGGCATCGACGATGGCGGGAGAGATCTCGGCCACGTCGAGGTGCTTCCAGGGGTATGCGGCGAGCGTGCCCAGCGTCGTGCCCGTCCCGAGGCCGATCACGAGCGCCCGCTCGAAGCGATGGACGAACAACGACGGGTAGTGGGCGAAGAACCGCTGAGCATCCATCTCCCAGCCGGTGTTCCCCTGGAACTTCCCGTTCGTGTACAGCGTGAGCACGCCGTTCGCGCGGGTGACGCTCGTGACGCCGCCTTCGGCATCCTCGCGCAGACTCAAGAGCTCCTGTCGCTGCTCGTGGCCTTCGAAGTACACGTTGCTGCCGCTCGTGAGCTCGACCAAATCCCAGCGCGGCATGGCGATCGCGAGCACCACGGCCGCGAACACGCCGCCGAGCGTCGTGGCGCGGATGCGACCCGCCGCCCAGGGCAGGGCGAACAGGCCACACGCGGCGAAGCCCGAGCTGATCGCGATGAGCGCTCCTTGCGAGCCGAGCGCGGGGAGGATGAGGTAGCCCGTGGCGAGCGCACCAGTGACCGCGCCAACGGTGTTCACCGCCGTCAGGCGCCCCACCCAGGACCCGAGCTGCGCGTAGCGCGCCACGCGCTGGAGGAGCAGCGGGAACGTGAGCCCCATGAGCGTCGTGGGGAGGGCGAGCATGCCGAACGCAACGCTCGCGCGGACCGCCTCGCGCCCCGAGAAGCTCGTCACCACGTCCCCGATGGACGCGAAGAGGCGCGGCACGTCGTCCCAGAGCGGGATCGTCCAGAGCCCGGCCACCGCCGCGGCCGTGGTGCCGAGCGGCAGCGCCGCCTCCGAGAAACGCCTCCGCAGCGCGCTGGCGAGGCTCGCCCCCACGAACAGCCACGTCAGAAACCCCGCGAGGATCAGCCCGAAGGCATACGCGCTGTTGCCGATCACGAGCGCGAGCAGGTGGGTCGAGACCACCTCCGCCGCGAACACGAGAAAGCCGGACGCGTAAGCGAGCACCAGCAAGAGCACGCGGTCGCGCCGCGAGGGGAAGATCAGGCTCCGCGGCGGGATCGTGACGCGCGAGTCCTGGAGGGGCTCGCTCATGCTCGCGGGCGCGGCCTTCTCCGCCTTCGGTCCTCGATCGAGCCAGAGCGCGATCCCTCCCGTGAGCGCGCTCGCCGCGGCCGCGGCCATCAGCGTGCCGTCGAGCCCCAACGCCGGGATCACGAAGTAGGCGCCGGCGAGCGCGCCGACCGCGCCGCCCAGGGTGTTCGCCGCGTACAGCGCGGCCACGCGGCGCTCGCGCGTCTCGGCCGTGCCGAGCGCATCCCCCTCGATCCCACGCGAGAGCAACGGCAGCGTCGCGCCCATCGCCGCCGTGGGCACCACCACGATCCCGAGCGAGAGCAGCCACCGCACCGCGCTCAGCGCCGCGAGCGAGTCCGGGAGCGCCCGCGCGAGGCTCGAATAGAGCGGTGTGAGCGCCCCGAACGCGAGCGGCGAGAGCGCCACCGTGGCTGCTACGGCGAGCTCGAGCACCGCGTAGGCGGCGAGCGGCCGCCGCACGCGCGCGGCGAAGCGCCCTGCCAGCGCCGCCCCGAGCGCGAGCCCCGTCATGAACGCCGCCAGCACCGCGCTCACCGCGTGGGCCGTCGAGCCAACGACGTACCCCAGGTACTTCGAGAAGCAGACCTGGTCCACGAGCGCCGCGGCCCCGGACAACCAGAACAAGAGCAGCACCGCCGCAAACGGCAACGCGCGCCCGGCCGAGCCGGCCTCGGCCACGGGAGTCTCGGCCTCGGTGCGGACCGTCGTGGGAGCGGACACGGCCCGAGACGATATCCGAGCCGCCCCGCGCGGACGAGGGGCCCCCTCCGCCCCCGGCACCATCCCGACCCACGACCGAGGAAATCCCCGCTCCGGACTTGTCGAACCCGCCTCCTCGGTCTATGGTCCCGCCCCCGTTTGCGGGACGTCCCCATCGTCTAGCAGGCCCAGGACACGGCCCTTTCAAGGCTGTAACACGGGTTCGAATCCCGTTGGG
>Ga0079224_100000511_pt1 | contig 38417 bp, 36 predicted proteins | sample Stecom2015_FD_80414 | JGI IMG/M metagenome (GOLD analysis project Ga0079224, IMG submission 80414) | Agricultural soil microbial communities from Utah to study Nitrogen management - Steer compost 2015 | ecosystem: Environmental > Terrestrial > Soil > Agricultural land | place: USA: Utah... | reverse complement strand
GGCACGCTGAGGGCACGAACCGTGGATGAGGTTGCGCAAGCCGCCCCGGTTCCGAGCCTTCTCGCCAGCAGAGACAAGGGCTGGCCGTCCCGAGGCTCTCGCCGTCCGGCGAGAACTGGGACTACTACCTCGGCGATTTCGCCACGGCGTTCTCCATGGAGTGCGCGCGGGGCGGGGGAGTGATCAGCGCCGACGACTTCCACGCCTACGAGCCGCGCTGGTACGAACCAGTGCGCGGAACCTATCGAGGCATGGAGGTGGTGGCCTCGGCTCCGCCGGACGATGGCGGTGCCCAACTGATCGATGCGCTGGCGCTCCTGGAAGCTCGCGACGTGGCTGCGATGGGGCCGGCGACGGAGTCGGCGGACACGCTGGAACTGCTCGCAGATGTGCACAACCAGGTCTACTACGCGCCGGCGCGCACAGGCCGGGATGCGGCGTCGGGCATGGTGGACCGGCCGGGTAGCGGTCCTGTGCCGTCCCCGGGGACGATTCACGTCACGGTCGTGGACGAGCAGCGGAACGTCGCGTCACTCACGCATTCGCATATGGCCTCCCCGTGGGTGAACGGGCTGTTCGCCGAGGGCACGCAGTTGTCCGGAGGAGGATCGTTCTTTCAACGCGGTATGCCCGCACTCGGTGAACGGGCGACGGTGTATCTCGCTCCGAATATGGTGTTGGCGCACGGTCGCCCCGTGCTTGCCTCCGGTTCGCCGTCGGTGTCTCTGGTGGCGTGCGTTCTGCAGAGCCTGGTGCACGTCATCGATTTCGGGCTGCCGATCGAGGAGGTCGTCGCGATGCCGCGCTTCGGTGCGCGGCCGCACGAGCCCGAGCACGGGTGGCTGCCCGGCGTCACGCTCGAGCACGGATTCCCGGCTGCGGTCGATGCGGAGTTCCGTCGTCGGTGGACGGCTCGCGGGGGATGGCTCGCCGATCTCGGTCCGTGGCACTCGCTGACCGGGAACTTCGACGGCGTCACGATCGACCCCGGCTCCGGAGTTCTCCGCGCTTGCGCCGATCCGAGGAGGAACGGCGCCGCGGAAGCGTTCTGAGGGCCGCGCCGAGGGAGTTCCTCGCCGACCGCCGCAGCCACCCCGCAACGAGAAAGTCCCCACCCCGGCTTCCCGGGATGGGGACTTTGTTGGTGCGCGATACTGGGATCGAACCAGTGACCTCTACCGTGTCAAGGTAGCGCTCTCCCGCTGAGCTAATCGCGCGAGGCGGCGGCGGGAATCGAACCCGCGTACAGGGCTTTGCAGGCCCTTGCCTGAACCACTCGGCCACGCCGCCGCATATGTGAATCGGGCATTCGCCTGATCCAACTGCGGGTAGCCGCCGCAGTCGAGCGGACGACGGGACTCGAACCCGCGACCCTCACCTTGGCAAGGTGATGCGCTACCAGCTGCGCTACGTCCGCATTTTTCCGGCCCCGGAGGCAACTCCCTGAGGTGTTTCCCCCGTCGCCGTGGTGTGTGAAGAACTGTACCGGCCCCGGCATTGGGCCCTGCACGGGGGGTCGCTTTCTGTCACGACCCCACCGCGGCGGCCGGTGTGATCAGCCCAAATCGTTGGGGATGAGCCGCGTCAGCGCCTCGTCGACGTCCACCCACAGGTGTTCGTTGCCCGGCAGCACCACGTCGTAGGTCCGGTCGAGGAAGTCGGCGAGCTCCTCGGCGGACGCCTCGAACATCGCGTGCCCGGACGGCGAGGTGAGCTCGATCAGCACCGATTCGGGATCCTCGGTGGACGGCCGGATGTGCACGTCGCCGTCCCCGGCGTCGGCGAGCAGGCCGTCGGCGATCAGATCGCGCGCGAACACCCATTCGACCCAGCCGGCCCTGCCCGTGCGGAACGCCGCGATGACGGCGTAGGGGTCCTGGGTGTCGTACCGGAGCTCCACCTTCACCGGAACGGGAGGCGTTTTCGGTGCCAGCAGGTCGAAGACCGCGTTGGACCGGAGCGTCACGTGATCGTTTCGCATGGTCGTACCCTTCTGCTCCCTTCCCGGCCGGTCGGCCGAGGCTTGACTGTGAGACGCAGCCGGAGCCCGATTCGCTCGCGGTGATCGCTGAGACCACTCGGACGAGTTAGCGGGTGTAGCGCCCGTCACCTCCGGTCAGCCTCGGCCGCGCTTCCGCGACCGCGTGTGTCGCACACGTCCGTACATACTGGCCGGTTTACTTCCTCCGCGATAGGACCGGGATCGCCCGTGTTGTCCACGACATAGGCCCGCGCGGCGCGTTCGGCGCCGACGCGGTGCCGTTGTCCAGCCTCTTCTACGGAGCGTTTCCGCACGTATGCGCACCGTGTGGGCCGAAGGACCACCCGTTTGTCGGCGGCCTAACGGCGTCCGCTACAGTTGATCGCACAACAGCACAGAGCGCGATTAGCTCAGCGGGAGAGCGCTTCGTTCACACCGAAGAGGTCACTGGTTCGATCCCAGTATCGCGCACCCCACGAAAGCGCACCTGCGGCAGCGGGTGCGCTTTCTTCGTGTTCACGCATCGCCTGGGGTGGACCCGGAAGTCGACGGACACAGCTCCTGCGCTGGTCGTTCCAGTTTCAACGATGAGCTGCCGCGAGGTATGCCGTCGAGGTGATGTGACGCGCGGCACGAGGCGCTCCAGGAAGTCGTCAAGGGCTCAACTATGTTGTGCCCGGTAGATCGACCACCGACGGAAAGGCGACGGCGACATGACCTCCTCCACGACCGACTCCGTGCTCGAGCTGCAGGCCGAGGCGCAGAACCTGCTGTTCCGCGAGGCGCGCACGGCCAACACGTTCAGCTCCGAGCCCGTCACCGACGAGCAGCTGCGGGCCATCTACGACCTGGTGAAGTGGGCGCCGACGTCCATGAACAACCAGCCGCTGCGCGCGCTCGTCGTGCGCACCGACGACGCCAAACAGCGTCTCCTCAAGCACATGGCCGAGGGCAACCGCCCGAAGACCGAGGCTGCGCCGGTCACCGTCGTGCTCGCCGCCGACGCGGACTTCCACGAGAACCTGCCCACCGTCTTCCCGCACGCGCCCGGCGCGAAGGACATGTTCAGCGACCCCGCAGGCCGCGAGCAGGTCTCGAAGCTCAACGCGTCCCTGCAGGTCGGCTATTTCATCCTCGGCGTGCGCGCCGCGGGGCTCGCCGCGGGTCCGATGACCGGGTTCGACGCCGCGGGGATCGACGCCGAGTTCTTCACCGACAAGCCGTGGAAGTCCCTCGTCGTGGTGAACATCGGCAAGCCGGGCGAGAACGCCTGGCAGCAGCGCCTGCCGCGGCTGGACTACGACGAGGTCGTCGCCACCGTCTGAGCGGGCCGGAGAACGTGCGGGCGGCGAACCGGCGGCCGCGGCCCGGTGGCTAGCATTGACCCAGCAAGTACCTGTGTTAATGCGCTTTCGAGGAGTTCACCGTGTCGCAGCCGTCGTTCGTCGCCGCCGAAACCACCGGACGCGTGGTGGTGCCGGCGGGCACTACGGCGGGTGCCGCGGTGCGCGAGGCAGGCCTGCCGAGCAAGGGGCCGGACGCGATCGTCGTCGTGCGCGACGCCGAAGGGCAGCTGCGCGACCTGGCGTGGGCGCCCGAGGTGGACGTCGAGGTCGAGCCCGTCGCCGCCGACACCGAGGACGGCCGGAGCGTCATCCGGCACTCCGCCGCCCACGTGCTCGCCCAGGCCGTGCAGCAGCAGTTCCCCGAGGCCAAGCTCGGTATCGGCCCGCCGGTCAAGGACGGCTTCTACTACGACTTCGCCGTCGACACCCCGTTCACTCCCGAGGACCTGCAGGCGCTGGAGAAGCGCATGAAGCAGATCATCAAGGGTGCCCAGCAGTTCTCTCGGCGGCGCGTCGACTCGATCGAGGCGGCGAAGGAAGAGCTCGCCGACGAGCCGTTCAAACTCGAGCTGGTCGACCTGAAGTCCGGCGACGACAGTGGCGACACCGTCGACACCTCCGAGGTGATGGAGGTCGGCGGCGGCGAGCTGACGATCTACGACAACCTCGACCCGCGCAGCAAGGAACGGGTCTGGGGCGACCTCTGCCGGGGTCCGCACGTGCCCACCACCAAGTACATCCCGGCGTTCAAGCTCACCCGCACGGCTGCCGCCTACTGGCGCGGGGATCAGGCCAACCAGCAGCTGCAGCGCATCTACGGAACGGCGTGGGAATCCCAGGAGAAGCTCGACGAGTACATCGAGCGGCTCGCCGAGGCCGAACGGCGCGATCACCGCAAACTGGGCGCCGAGCTCGACCTGTTCTCGTTCCCCGACGAGATCGGTTCGGGTCTGCCGGTGTTCCACCCCAAGGGCGGCATCATCAAGCGGGAGATGGAGGACTACGTCCGCCAGCGCCACATCGACGAGGGCTTCGAGTACGTCGGCACCCCGCACATCTCGCACGAGCAGCTGTTCCACACCTCGGGTCACCTGCCGTACTACGCGGACACCATGTTCCCGCCGATGGAGTTCGACGGGTACCAGTATCGCCTCAAGGCGATGAACTGCCCGATGCACAACCTCATCTACCGCTCGCGCGGACGGTCCTACCGGGAGCTTCCGCTGCGGCTGTTCGAGTTCGGGCACGTGTACCGGTACGAGAAGTCCGGGGTCATCCAGGGACTGACCCGCGTGCGCGGATTCGCGCAGGACGACTCGCACAGCTACTGCACCAAGGAACAGGCACCCGACGAAGTCAAGCACCTGCTGCACTTCATGCTGTCGGTGCTGCGCGATTTCGGCATGGATGACTTCTACCTGGAGATGTCCACGCGGGACGAGTCCAAACCGGACAAGTTCGCCGGATCCGACGCCGACTGGGCCGAAGCGACGGCCGTGCTCGAGCAGGTGGCGCACGACACCGGCCTGGAACTCGTGGCCGACCCCGGTGGTGCGGCGTTCTACGGCCCCAAGATCTCCGTGCAGGCCAAGGACGCGATCGGCCGGACTTGGCAGATGGGCACGGTGCAGTACGACTTCAACCAGCCCGAGGGCTTCGAGCTGGAGTACCAGGCGGCCGACGGCGAGCGGAAGCGGCCGATCATGATTCACTCGGCGAAGTTCGGCTCCATCGAGCGGTTCTTCGGTGTCCTCACCGAGCACTACGCGGGTGCGTTCCCCGCGTGGCTCGCGCCGGTCCAGGTGGTGGGGATCCCGATCGCCGGCGAGCACGTCGAGCACCTGCGCGGCGTCGAGAAGGCATTGCGGGCCAAGGGAATCCGCGTCGAGGTCGACACCAGCGACGACCGGATGCAGAAGAAGATCCGCACCCACACCACCCAGAAGGTGCCGTTCCTGTTGCTCGCGGGCGGCAAGGACGTCGAGGCGGGCGCGGTGTCGTTCCGGTTCCGCGACGGCACGCAGATCAACGGCGTGCCGACGGACCGTGCGGTCCAGGTCATCGCGGACTGGGTCGCGCGCAGGGAGAACACCTCGCCGACGGCGGAGGCCGTGGAGGTCCACGTTGGACAGTGAGTGCCGTGGACGGTGACGCCGCGGCGGGGGACGGCGACACGTCCCTCGTCGGCCAGGACGGTGTCGGGGTTCCGGACCAGCTTCAGCGACTCTGGACCCCGCACCGGATGGCGTACATCAAAGGCGAGAACAAGCCCGAGCATGATCGCGAGCACGGGTGCCCGTTCTGCCGGCTCGTCGGAATGCCCGACGACGAGGCGCTGATCGTCGCGCGCGGGAGCAGCGTCTACGCGGTCCTGAACCTGTATCCGTACAACCCGGGCCACCTCATGGTCGTGCCGTATCGCCACGTGGCCGACTACACCGAGCTCACCACCGCCGAGACGGCCGAACTCGCCGAGTTCACCCAGCACGCCATGACGGTCGTGCGGACGGTGTCCGACGCGCACGGCTTCAACATCGGGATGAACCAGGGCGTGATCGCCGGGGCGGGCATCGCCGCGCATCTGCACCAGCACGTGGTGCCGCGCTGGGGTGGCGACGCCAACTTCATGCCCGTCGTCGGCCAGACGAAGGTGCTGCCCCAGCTGCTCGGCCAGACCCGGCAGCTGCTCGCCGACGCCTGGTGAGCGGTGCCGTGACACGCGAAGGCCGCGCCTGCTCGGGGACATCCAGCAGGCGCGGCCTTGGCTCACCGGTTTCCCGTTGCCGGGACTCGGATACGGGGCCGAGGCGGCGTCTCAGTTGTCGAGGACGGCCTCGATGTCGAGGACGATCTTGACCTTGTCGGCCACGACGGCGGTCGGGAACTGGGTCGCGACCTCGAAGTCGCTGCGGTTGATCTCGGTGGAGGCCTCGACACCGATGACCTTGCTGCCCTCGCTCATGCCGTCGCCGAAGCCACCCAGCTCGGCGTTCAGCGACACCGGCTTGGTGACGCCGTGCAGGGTCAGCTCACCGTCGATGACGTAGCCGTCGCCCTCGGGGCGAACACCGGTCGAGCGGAACTCGAGCGTCGGGAACTTCTCGACGTCGAGGAACTCCTCGCCCTTGACGTGGGCGTCGCGCTGCTCGTTCTTGGTGTAGATGCTGTCGGCCTTGATGGTGGCGTTGACCGACGAGTCGGCGAAGGTCTCACCGGTGGTGATCTTGCCCTCGAAGTCGGTGAACTGGCCGCGCACCTTGGACACGCCGAGGTGGCGGGTGATGAACGTGACCTCGGAGTGGACGGGGTCGATGGTCCAGGTGCCGACGATGTACCCGGGGATCTGGGTGGGTGCGCTCATGGCGTTCTCCTCGTGTCTCACGGTGATGTGTGGAGAGTGCGGTGACCCCGCATGGTTGAGCTCTCAACTACGACTGTAACGCATATTGGTTGAGCGTTCAACCGGGGGTATGATGGCCGTATGGACGAACCGCGATGGCTGAGTGACGAGGAGCAGCGCGTCTGGCGTGCGTTCCGGGAGGCCGTCGGCATGCTCAACGCCCACACGGAGACACAACTCCAGCGTGAGGCCGGAATGCCGCAGGCGTACTACGAAGTGCTCGTCGAACTCTCGGAAGCACCTGATCAGGTGATGCGCATGAGCGACCTCGCCGTCGCGACCCGCTCGTCCCGGAGCAGGCTGTCGCACGCGGTCTCGAAGATGGAGGCCAAGGGCTGGGTGCGGCGGGAGGCGTGCCCGACCGACAAGCGCGGCGCGTTCGCGCACCTGACCGAGGAGGGGTTCACCGCCATCAAGGCGGCCGCGCCGGGCCACGTCGAAGCGGTCCGGACTGCCGTGTTCGACCAGTTGACCTCCGAGCAGGTTCGCCAGCTCGGCGAGATCAGCCTCGCCATCCAGAACGGGCTCATGCCGCGCTGTCCCGAGGTCGAACGCCGCCTTGTCGAGGACGACCTGGGCGAGGTCGCCGAAGGTGCGGTGGGCGACGCGGCCGACGGGAATGCCGGGGAGGCAACCGCGCACGGAGTGTCGACGGCCACACGCGCCTGACGTCCCGGCGCGTACCGGGGTATCCGTCCCGGCGGCCGTCAGGGCAAGTCGATAGGGTTCCTTCGGCACACCAGATCGCCTGTCCGTGAACGACCCTGTCCCCGAACCGCTCGCCGCCCCGTAGGACCAGATGCTCAATATCTTCGCGCGCGCCTCGGTATCCCGCGTCACCGATCCGATCGGTGCTGCGCTGGTGCGGATCGGGCTCACGCCCAACGCCATGACGCTCATCGGCACGACCGGTGCGTTGGTGTGCGCGCTCGCGTTCTTCCCCTCCGGGATGCTGCTGTGGGGCACGTTCACGGTCTGGGGCTTCGTCATGCTCGACCTGCTGGACGGCGCCATGGCCCGGGCGCGCGGCAGCACGCCGTTCGGCGCGGTGCTCGACGCGACGTGTGACCGGCTCGTCGACGGTGCCCTGTTCGCCGCGATCGCCTGGTGGGCCTTCGCCGTCGAGGGCAACGAGCGGATCGCCGTCGCCGCGCTGATCTCGCTGGTGCTGGCGCAGGTGATCTCGTACGTCAAGGCGCGGGCCGAGGCGTCCGGGTTCACCTCGGCCGACGGTGGGCTCGTCGAACGTGCGGAACGGTTGATCATCGCCCTCGTCGGCACCGGACTGCAGGGGCTCGGCGTCTCGTTCGCCGTCGAGGTGTCGCAGTGGCTGCTGGTCGCGCTCTCGGCGATCACGTTCCTCCAGCGCATCGTCGGTGTCGCCCACTCTGCACGGGAGCCGCGGTCGTGAGTGGCCTCGCGGGACGCCTCGTCGACGCCGGTTACGCCGCCGGCTGGCGACTGGTGCCCAAACTGCCCACGAAGGCGGCAGGCGTCGCCTTCTGGGCGGCGGCCGATCTCGTCGCCCGCCGCGGCGGGGGCAGCGCCACGCAGTTGCGGGCCAACCTGCGCCGGGTCGTCCCGCAGGCGGGCGAGGCCGAACTCGACGAGCTGACCCGCAGGGCGATGCACTCCTACGCCCGCTACTGGCACGAGGCGTTCCGTCTGCCCAGCACTGAGCGCGCGGCCGTGCTGGCCAACGTCGACATCACCGGCGTCGAGTACCTCGAGGCCGCGCTGGCCGAGGGCAACGGCGCCGTCGTGGCGCTTCCGCACAGCGGCAACTGGGACGTCGCGGGCCTGTGGGCGGTCGACCACCTCGGCGACTTCACCACCGTCGTCGAACGCCTCGAACCCGAGTCGCTGTACCGGCGGTTCGTGGAGTATCGCGAGTCGCTCGGGTTCGAGGTCGTGCCCGCCGACGGCAGTGTGTCGTTCCGGCTGCTGCTGCAACGACTGCGCGAGAACAAGGTCGTGTGCCTCGTCGGCGATCGCGACCTGAACAACACCGGCGTGCCCGTGACGTTCTTCGACGAGCAGGCCCGGTTTCCCGCGGGGCCGGCGCGGCTGGCCGCCAGCACCGGCGCCGCACTGCTGCCGTTGGGCTCGTGGTTCACCGACGAGGGCTGGGGCCTGCGCATCCATCCGCCCGTGCGCGTGGCCAACCGCAGTGAGGCCGCCGCCGCCACCCAGGCACTCGCCGACGTGTTCTCCGGCGACATCGCCGCACACCCCACGGACTGGCACATGCTCCAGCCGTTCTGGCCCGCCGACCGTGAGGACATCGTCGACCTCGGCGAACCGGCCGACGGCGGCGCGAGTGCGGCCGGCACCGGAACCGACGGGACGAGCGCGGACGCGGACCCGAGGTGAACGCGATGCGGATCGGGATCGTCTGCCCCTACTCGTTCGACGTCCCCGGCGGCGTCCAGGGGCACGTGGTGGATCTGGCGAAGGCGCTGCGCGGGCTCGGGCACACCGTGTCGGTGCTGGCCCCGGCCGACGCCGACGCCGACGTGCCGGACTTCGTACACCCGGCCGGGCGCGCCCTCGGCATCCCGTACAACGGGTCGGTGGCGCGCCTGCAGTTCGGGCCGGTGTCCTACGCGCGCGTGCGCCGGTGGCTGCGGGACAACCGGTTCGACGTGCTGCACCTGCACGAACCGGCGGCACCGAGCCTGTCGCTGTTGGCGCTGAAGGTCGCCGACGGACCCATCGTCGCGACGTTCCACACCTCGACCCCGCGTTCCCGCACGCTCTCGGCGTTCCAGCCGGTGCTGCGGCCCCTGCTGGAGAAGATCACCGCGCGCATCGCCGTCTCGGCCCTGGCCAGGCGGGTGCAGGTGGAACACCTCGGCGGGGACGCCGTCGAGATCCCCAACGGGGTGGACGTGCCGTGGTTCGCCGACGCCACACCGCTGGACGGCTACCCCCGCGAGGGCGGGACGGTCGGGTTCGTCGGCCGCTACACCGAACCGCGCAAGGGGATGGGAGTGCTGCTCGAGGCGCTCAGGGCAGTGGTGCCGGACCGTCCCGACGTCCGGCTCCTCGTGGCGGGCAGGGGCGACGCCGACACCCTGCGGCGCCAGGCCGGTCCCACGCTGAGCCGACATCTCGAGGTGCTGGGCCAGGTCGACGACGCCACCAAGGCACGGGTGCTGCGCAGCGTCGACGTCTACTGCGCCCCCAACACCGGCGGGGAGAGCTTCGGCATGATCCTTACCGAGGCGATGGCCGCGGGCACCCCCGTGCTGGCCAGCGACCTCGACTCGTTCCGCAGGGTGCTCGACGACGGCCGCGCCGGCGTGCTGACCCCGACCGGGGACGCGGCCGCGCTCGGTGCGGCGCTGCGCGACCTGCTGGCCGACCCGGACCGGCGCGCGCGCCTGTCGGCCGCGGGCAGCGAGCGGGTGGCGCGCTACGACTGGCGCACCGTCGTGACGCAGGTGCAGCGCGTCTACGAGACCGCCATCGCCGCCGACCCGCGCAAGGTCAGTCCGGACCAGGACGTCTCATGACCCTGCTGACGGTGCTGGCGGTCGTCGCCGTGCTCGTCGTGGCGGCGGGACTGTATCTCGTGGCCACGGCCAACCGTCTGGACCGGCTGCACGTGCGCATGGACGCGGGCCGCGCGGCCCTCGACGCGGCGCTGGCCCGACGCGCCGTCGTGGCCCGCACCATCGCCGCCGGCGCCCCCGACGCCGCCCCCGACGCCACCACTCCCGACTCCACCGCCGGGCTCGCCGAGGCAGCTCGCGCGGCCGAGGAAGCGCCGTGGGGAGAGCGGGAACCCGCCGAGAACACGCTCACCCGACTGCTCGACCAGGTGGACCGTGCCGCCCTGCCACGTCCGCTGGCCGACGAACTCGCCGACGCCGAACACCGGATGATCATCGCCCGCCGCGTCTACAACGACGCCGTGCGCGACACCCTCGCCCTGCGCAGACGCCGCAAGGTGCGCTACTTCCGCCTGGCGGGCACCGCGCCCCGGCCCGAGTACTTCGAGATCGCCGAGCCCGACCTCCCGGCAGGTCCGCCCGCGGCCTGAACGCGCCGCACCCCCGCGCCGAGTGTCACACTGACGGGTATGGCAATGCCCCCTTCGACCCCTTCGACCCCGTCGACCACACGCCCGGCCCCGGACACGTCGACTCCGGACACGTCGACTCCGGACACCGCAGCGGATCCGTGCGACGTCGCCCACGGTGGCGCGGACTCCGGGCAGCAGACCCGCACCCTCGTGGCGGTCTTCGCCACCCCGGTGGCCGACTTCCTGCTCCGCTACGGCGCCGACGCCGGTTTCCGCACACTGCTGGTCGAACCGGACGAGAAGCGGGTCGCCGACGCCCTGACCGCGATGCCCGAACTCGACGACACCGCCGACGTCGTCGTCACCGACCACCATCGCGACGAGCTCGGCGTCGTGCTCCGCGACGCGCTGGCCCAGCCGGCCAGGTGGGTCGGTGTGATGGGCAACCCCAAGCACACCGGCCCGCACGTCGCGGCGCTGCAGGCACTCGGAGTGTCCGACGAGGACATCGCGCGGGTGCACCGGCCGATCGGCCTGAACATCGGCTCCCGCACCCCGCCGGAGATCGCGATCGCCACGCTGGCGGGCCTGCTCGCCGACCGCAACGGCCGCGCGGGCGGCTTCGAGTTCGGCTGATCCGGTGCGTCAGCGCACCGCCGCGGCGTCCGGTGCCGGGTCGTAGCGGACATGGTGCCGGCTGAAACTCGCCGTGCCCGAGGTGATCGAGCGCAGGTCCACCGCGTAGCGCAGCAGTTCGGTCGCCGGCACCTCCGCCCTGATCACCGTCACCCCGCCGGGCGCGGCCTCGGTGCCCAGGACGCGGCCCCTGCGGGAGGACAGATCACCCAGCACCGCGCCGAGATACTGGTCCGGAAGGTGCACCTCCACCTCGTCGAGCGGTTCCAGGGTGCGCAGCGTGGCGTTCGCGGCGGCGTCCTTCACCGCGAGCGCGCCCGCCGTCTGGAACGCGGCGTCGGACGAGTCCACGCTGTGCGCCTTGCCGTCGACCAGGGTGATCCGCACGTCCACGACGGGCGGGCCACCGGCGATGCCCTCGGCCAGTTGTGCCCGCGCTCCCTTCTCCACGCTCGGGATGTACTGGTGCGGCACCGCGCCGCCGACCACTCGCTCGGCGAACTCGACGCCCGCGCCGCGGGGGAGCGGTTCCACCTCGATGTCGCAGACGGCGTACTGCCCGTGCCCTCCGGACTGTTTGACATGGCGGCCGCGGCCGGTGGCCGCCGCGCCGAACGTGGCACGCAGGGGAATCCGCACCGGCTCGGTCGTCACATCCGCCCCGCCGTCGCGGAGGCGGGCGAGTACGACGTCCGCGTGTGCCTCGCCGGTGCACCACACGACGAGCTGACCGGTCTCGGCGACGCGGTCCAGCCGCAGCGTCGGGTCGGCCGCCACGAGCCTGCCGAGGTTGCGGGCCAGTGCGTCCTCGTCACTGCGCGTCGCGGCCACCACCGCCATCGGAAGCTGTGGTTCGGGCATCGCCCACGGTTCGATGAGCAGCGGATCGTCCGGTGTGGACAGTGTGTCGCCGGTTTCGGCCGAGGAGATCTTCGTCAGTGCGCAGATGTCGCCCGCGACCGCGTACGGAACCTCCCGCAGCGTGGCGCCCAGCGGGCTGTACAGGTGGGCGACGCGTTCGTCGGTGTCGTGGTCGGCGTGGCCACGGTCGGTCAGGCCGTGGCCGGACACGTGCACGGGCCGTTCTGCCTGCAGCCGCCCGGAGAACAGTCGCGCCAGCGACACGCGGCCGACGAACGAGTCGACGGTGGTGCGGATGACCTCGGCGGCCAGTGGCCCGTCGGGATCGGGGGCCAGGCGCGGGTGCGGGATGCCCTCGGGGGAGGCGGCGATCGGCACCGCGCGTTCCAGCGGTGACGGGCAGGCGCGCACGATGCCGTCGAGCACCTCGGCCAGTCCGAGCCCGGTCTCGGCGCACACCGGGATCACGGGGTGGAACGCACCGCGGGACACGGCGGTCTCGAGGTCGGCGATCAGCGTCTCCTCGGCGATCTCCTCGCCGGCGAGGTAGCGATCCATGAGCGTCTCGTCCTCGCTCTCGGCGATGATCCCCTCGATCAGCTCCGCCCGCGCCGCGTGCATCCGGTCGAGATCGCCGGGGTCCGGTTCGCCCACGACCGGCGGATGACCGCCCGCGTAGTCGTAGCGCTTGCCCGTGATGAGACCGACCAGCGCGGTGCCGTCCGACGCGGGCAGGTACAGCGGCAGGACTCCCGCACCGAACGCCTCCGCGCACGCGGCGATCTCGGCGTCGACGTCCGCGCGGGCGTGGTCCACTCGGGACACCAGCACCGCTCGCGGCATGCCGACCCGCGCGCACTCGTTCCACAGCTCGACGGTCGCGGTGTCCACGCCGTGCCCGGCGGAGACGACGAACAGCGCGGCGTCGGCCGCGCGCAGTCCGGCCCGGAGTTCCCCGACGAAGTCGGCGTAGCCGGGGGTGTCGATGAGGTTGATCTTGGTGTCGCCGTGACGCACCGGGGCGACCGACAGCGCGACCGAACGCTGGTGGCGCACCGCGACGGGGTCGTGGTCGCACACGGTCGTGCCGTCGACCACCGCACCGGCGCGCGGCACCGTGCCCGACGCGACGAGCAACGCCTCGGCCAGCGTCGTCTTGCCCGATCCGGACGGCCCGACGAGCGCGACGTTGCGCAGCCTGCGCGGGTCGTCCACCGGTGCGGCGCCCGAGTCGCCGCCCCTGCTCTGCTTCTCGGTCATCACGGCCTCCTCGCGGTCACCGGCACCTGTGTGCTCGATCACACACCCGTGGCGCCGTGACGGCAAGGTGGGTGGACGCTCCGGTTGACGTGTCGGTTGAAGTGTCGGTTGAAGTGGCCTTCCGAGAACGGTCGTGAATGGCCACTTCGGAAGGGCCACGTGCGACCTACGCTGACGGTGAATCCGACGTAGAGGAGAGAGGTTCTTCCGTGTCCCAGTCCGGCGTGTCCACCCCCGTGTCCGAGACCGGCACCGCGCGCGTGAAGCGCGGCATGGCCGAGATGCTCAAAGGCGGCGTGATCATGGACGTCGTCACGCCGGAACAGGCGAAGATCGCCGAGGACGCGGGTGCCGTCGCGGTGATGGCCCTCGAGCGGGTGCCCGCCGACATCCGCGCACAGGGCGGCGTCGCGCGGATGAGCGATCCGGACCTCATCGACGGCATCGTCGACGCGGTGTCGATCCCCGTCATGGCGAAGGCGCGGATCGGGCACTTCGTCGAGGCGCAGGTGTTGCAGTCGCTCGGCGTGGACTACATCGACGAGTCGGAGGTGCTCACGCCCGCCGACTACGCGAACCACATCGACAAGTGGGCCTTCACCGTGCCGTTCGTGTGCGGGGCGACCAACCTCGGTGAGGCGTTGCGGCGCATCACCGAGGGCGCGGCGATGATCCGCTCGAAGGGCGAGGCCGGTACGGGCGACGTGTCCAACGCGACCACTCACATGCGGCAGATCCGCGCCGAACTGCGCAAGCTCGCCGCGCTGCCGGAGGACGAGCTCTACGTCGCGGCGAAGGAGTGGCAGGCGCCCTACGAGCTGGTGCGCGAGGTGGCCGCGACCGGGAAGCTGCCGGTGGTGCTGTTCACCGCGGGCGGCATCGCGACGCCCGCCGACGCGGCGATGATGATGCAGCTCGGCGCCGAGGGCGTGTTCGTCGGCTCGGGGATCTTCAAGTCGGGGGACCCGGCGCGCCGCGCCGAGGCGATCGTCAAGGCCACGACCTTCCACGACGACCCGGACATGCTCGCGAAGGTCTCCCGCGGACTGGGCGAGGCGATGGTCGGCATCAACGTCGACGACGTCCCCGAACCGCACCGCCTCGCCGAGCGCGGCTGGTGATGCGCGTTCCGCGAAATCGGCGGTGTGGCCCGGGCCTGATCTCCCAGGCGGCTCAGACGTGTTCGGAGACGAGGACCGCCGCCGTGCCCGGTTCGAGTGCGCGGAACACGTGCGGGAGGTCGCCGGGGTAGGCGATGTAGTCGCCGGGGGCGAGTTCGACGGGTTCGTCGGCGAGTCCGACCAGGGCGCGGCCCGCGCTGAGCACGACGTGTTCGACCACGCCCGGCATGTGCGGGTCGGATTCGCGCGCCGAGTCGGGTTCGGCGGTGATCAGGTACAGGTCCCTGCGCGCGTTCGGCGGGCACGTCGACAGCACCGTCGCGAGGTAGTCGGCGCGGTCGGCGGAGAACCGCGGTCCCTCGCCCGCGCGCACGAGCCGCACGTGGGGCCGAGCCGGCTGGACCAGGGCCGCGAACGGCACGTCGAGCGCCACGCTCAGTGCCCACAGGGTCTCGATGCTTGGGTTGCCGCCGCCGGATTCCAGTTGCGACAGCGTCGACTTCGCGACACCGGCGCGTTTGGCCAGTTCGGACAGTGACAGTCCGGCCTTGCCCCGTTCCCTGCGCAGCGCCGCGGAGATGTGTGCGAGCGGGGGCGTCTGCCCCTCCCCGGAGTCTCCGGTCTCCCCGGTTGCGGCGGTGGTGTCGTCGCCAGTGCTGTCGTCCACGATGTTCGCTCCAGCGGTCCGATCGTTCGGCTTGACGAACGCCCATCTGACTGTTCACTATGACGGGCGATGCGTTCGATATGGCGAACACTAACAAATCGGCTCGGCCCGCGGCTGTTACGGGACATCGCGCTCGTCTGCGCCGCCGACGGACTCGTCGGTGCCTCCTTCGGTGCCATCACCGTCAGTTCCGGGCTGCCCCTGTGGCTTCCGATGCTCATGTCCGTCGTCGTGTTCGCGGGCGCGGCGCAGTTCATGTTCGTCGGGCTGATCGCCTCCGGTGGCAACCCCGTCGCGGCGGTGCTCGCCGGACTGCTGGTCAACGCGCGGCACCTGCCGTTCGGGTTCGCCGTCGGTGACGTGTTCGGTCGCAGCCTCCTGCGCCGCGCGGTCGGTGCCCACCTGATGATCGACGAGACTGTGGCGTTCGCCCTCGCCCAGCGGGACGCCGACAAGCGCAGGATCGCGTTCTGGACCTGCGGCATCGGCCTGTTCGCGTGCTGGAACCTCGGCGTCGTCGCGGGCGCCTTCGGTGGCACGGTCATCTCCGACACCGACGCCCTCGGGCTGGACGCCGCGTTCCCCGCTGTACTGCTCGCGCTCGTCCTGCCGTCGCTGAAGGACCGTTCGACGCGGATCGCGGTGCTGGTGGGTGTCGTCCTCGCACTGGCCGCGACCCCGCTGCTGCCCGCCGGCGTACCCGTGCTGCTCGCGCTGGCCGGGGTGTTGCTCACCGTGCGCAGGCCGCGGAACGCCGATCGCAGCAAACAGAGCCACAAACAGAGCCACAAACAGAGCCGCGAGCAGGAGTCGACGCAGGAGGGTGCCTCGTGATCAGTCCGCTCGCGCTCGTCGTCGCCACCGTGGTCCTCGGTGTCGGCACGTTCGCGTTCCGATTCGCCGGACCTGCGCTGCGCAGCCGGGTGGAGTTGTCCGAGAGGGTCGAGCAGCTCATGGCGACCTCGGCCGTCGTGCTTCTGGCCGCGCTCGTGGCCACCTCCGCCCTCGTGGAGGACGGCGGCTTCGCGGGCGTGGCCCGGCCCGCCGGTGTCGTGGTGGGCGGCGTGCTCGCCTGGCGCAAGGCGCCGTTCGTGGTCGTGGTGGTCGCCGCCGCGGCGACTGCCGCCGGGCTGCGCCTCCTCGGCGTTCCGTGACCCGGCTCCGGGGCTCCGATCATCGACCCGGGTAAGCTGGGTGGACCGTGACCTGCACGTTTGCCTCGACGCTCGAGGCGCCCGCGGTTCCCTGGGTTCGCCAGGTGGCCGGACCAGGAGGACGACAACGACGATGCCCGTGACCGCCCGGCCGACGATCGGTGTGCTCGCCCTGCAGGGTGACGTGCGCGAACATGCCGGCGCGCTCGAACGCGCCGGTGCGCGCGCGGTGCCGGTGCGCAGGCCCGAGGAGCTCGCCGACGTCGACGGTCTCGTCCTGCCCGGCGGGGAATCGACGACCATGTCCCGCTTGTTGGTCTCGTTCGGCCTGCTCGAACCGCTTCGCGACCGGTTGGCCGCGGGCATGCCCGCCTACGGCTCGTGTGCCGGCATGATCCTGCTGGCCCGCCAGGTGCTCGACGGCAGGCCCGACCAGCAGCAGCTCGGCGCGCTGGACATCGTCGTGCGGCGCAACGCGTTCGGCAGGCAGGTCGACTCGTTCGAGGCCGATCTCGAGTTCACCGGCGCGGGCGGTTCGGGCGAGCCGGTGCACGCGGTGTTCATCCGCGCGCCGTGGGTCGAGCAGGCCGGTGCCGGGGTCGAGGTGCTGGCCAGGGTGCCGCACACCGCGGATGCGGGGGGACGCTGCCGATAGGATCGTCGCGGTCCGCCAGGGCTCGGTGCTCGCAACCGCGTTCCACCCCGAACTCACCGGGGATGAGAGAGTGCACCGACTGTTCGTGGGCATCGCGAAAGACGCGCAAGATGCGGAAGACGCGCAAGACGCTGACGGCGCGGAAGACGCTGAAGACGACGTAGATCTGGTTGATCTGGAGGAGAGATGAGCGGCCACTCCAAGTGGGCCACCACAAAGCACAAGAAGGCCGCCCTCGACGCCAAGCGTGGCAAGCTGTTCGCGAAGTTGATCAAGAACATCGAGGTCGCTGCGCGTACGGGCGGGGGCGACCCGGACGCGAACCCGACGCTGTTCGACGCCATTCAGAAGGCGAAGAAGAACTCGGTTCCGGCCGACAACGTCGAGCGCGCGCGCAAGCGCGGCGCCGGTGAGGAAGCCGGCGGCGCCGACTGGGAGGAGATCACGTACGAGGGCTACGGCGCGAACGGCGTCGCCGTGCTCATCGAGTGCCTCACCGACAACAAGAACCGTGCCGCTGGCGAGGTGCGCACCGCGCTGACCCGCAACGGCGGCTCGCTCGCCGACCCCGGCTCGGTGGCCTACCTGTTCACGCGCAAGGGCATCGTGATCATGTCCAAGGGGGACGCCACGGAGGACGACGTGCTCATGGCCGTCCTCGACGCGGGCGCCGAGGAGGTCAACGACCTGGGCGAGAGCTTCGAGATCGTGAGCGAGCCCGGCGACCTCGTGGCCGTCCGCACCGCGCTGCAGGAGGCGGGTTACGACTACGAGTCCGCGGAACTCAGCTTCCAGCCGTCGGTGAACGTGCCGCTGGATGCCGAGGGCGCGAAGAAGATCTTCAAGCTGATCGATGCGCTCGAGGACTGCGACGACGTGCAGAACGTCTACGCCAACTTCGACGTCAGCGACGAGGTCATGGCCGAAGCGACGGCATGACGGAGGCGGGCCCGCACCTCGCGATCCGGGTGTGCGGCCGAGACCGGGACGCCCGGCGGCACGCGTGCCGCCGGGCGTTTTTCGTTGCGGTGCCGGGACTTCCGCGTCCCGGCGGAGATTCTTGGCCCCGGGTGGTGGGAACCGGCCGGGTACATACGGCAGAATGCACGCCGTGACTGTCGAGACGCCGGAGCCAGCGAACACCGCAGACCCCGACGACGAACTGCGCGAGTGGATCGTCGCCGAAGCCGAGAGGCGCGGCAACGCGGTCATCAGCGTCGCGGCCGACGAACGCGGCGCCGGATACGCCTTCACCGTGTGCGCCTGGGCGATGCACGGGGTGCCCGAGGCCGTCGTCGTCGGCCTGCCCCCGCAGCTGGCTCCCGTGTTGCTCGACGCCTACGTCGACCGCGCCGCGACCGGCGAGGAGTTCCGGTGCGGCGAGCTCTACCACGACTTCTTCGACGGTGTGCCCGTCACGTTCGAGAAGGTCGCGCCCGGGCACTACCCGGAGTTCTTCGGCAGTGCGTTCGTCGTCTACCCGGAGGGCGACTTCCCCGCGCTGCAGATCATCGTGCCGACCCCGGACGGACACTGGCCGTGGACCGGCTCGGCGCCCGAGGGCTTCGCGTCGTGGCAGCCGGTCCTCACCGCCAGCGGCAGGCCGGAGAGCTGGACCCCCGGCGTCGACGGACCCTGAACCGGCGCAGCCGCCGCGGGTGGGTCGGCGGACGCACCCGGCCGTGACCGATCCCGCAGCCTCCCGGCCCGGCGCGCCTGCACTCTCCGGCCGGGATCGGGCCGGTAGTCTTGCGATCTCGAACTGATGTTCCCGGACAGGGGAGACCCGTTGCGCGTGCTGGGTGTGGATCCCGGACTGACCCGGTGCGGTCTCGGCGTCGTCGACGGCGGCATCGGCCGTCAGGTGGCGTGTGTGGCCGTCGACGTCGTCCGGACCCCCGCCGACGACGAACTCTCCCGGCGGCTGCTGCGTATCTCCGAGGCCGTCGAGGAGTGGCTCGACACCTATCGGCCCGAGGCCATCGCCGTCGAGCGGGTGTTCAGCCAGCACAACGTGCGCACTGCCATGGGTACGGCTCAGGCGGGCGGGGTGGTCGCGCTGGGCGCGGCGCGACGCGGGCTGCCGGTCGTGTTCCACACGCCGAGCGAGGTCAAGGCCGCCGTCACCGGCTCGGGCCGCGCCGACAAGGCACAGGTCACCGGCATGGTGACCCGGCTGCTGAAGCTCGAGGCGCGCCCGAAGCCCGCGGACGCGGCCGACGCGCTCGCCCTGGCCATCTGCCACCTGTGGCGTGAGCCGATGCGTGGACGCCTCGCCGAGGCCGAGGCGCGTGCGGCCGATCTCGCCCGCGCACACAAGGCCAAGCTCGCCGCCGCGGCCAAGGCCCGCGGCGGCGCCGGGAACACCGGATCCGCCAACGTCGCGCGCACGCGAAGGGAGACACGCCGGTGATCGCCTCGGTGAAGGGCGAGGTCCTGTCGGTCGGGCTGGACCATGCGGTCGTCGAGGTCGGCGGCGTCGGGATGGCCGTGCAGGCTACGCCCGCGACGCTGGCCACGCTGCGCAGGGGCGAACAGGCGCGGCTCGCGACCTCGCTGGTCGTGCGTGAGGACTCGTTGACGCTGTTCGGGTTCGCCGACACGGAGGCGCGGGACCTGTTCGCCCTCCTGCAGACCGTGTCGGGGATCGGCCCGCGCCTGGCGTTGGCCGCGCTGGCCGTGCTCGACCCGGACCAGCTGCGTACGGCGCTGGCCGACGGCAACATCACGGTGCTGACGCAGGTGCCCGGCATCGGAAGGAAGGGTGCCGAGCGGCTCACGCTGGAGCTGCGGGACAAGGTGCTCGCCGCGGATCCGGCCGCTGCGGGCGCGGAGGCCCAGCACGCCGCCGGTGCCGTGCGCACGGAGGTCGTCGAGGCGCTGGTCGGGCTCGGCTTCGCCGCCAAGCAGGCCGAGCAGGCCGTGGACAAGGTCGCGGCCGAGAACGCCGACGCCGACACCTCCGGCCTGCTCAGGGCGGCGCTGACCACCCTCGGCACCAAGCGCTGATCACCCACCATGCACGATGACGACATGACGTCCTCCGCACCGTTCGGTGACGACCTCGACCCGCCCTCCGAGGCGGCGCTCTCGGCGTTCCCTCAGGCCGGTGACCGGGAGGTCGAGACGGCGCTGCGCCCGAAACAGCTCGGTGACTTCGTCGGCCAGCCCCGCGTGCGCGAGCAGCTCCAACTGGTGCTCGAAAGCGCGCGCAAACGTGGTGTGCCGCCCGACCACGTCCTGCTGTCCGGTCCACCCGGTCTGGGTAAGACGAGCCTGGCCATGATCATCGCCGCCGAGCTCGGCGCGGCCATCCGCATCACCTCGGGGCCCGCGCTCGAGCGCGCGGGCGACCTGGCTGCCATGCTCTCGAACCTCGCCGAGGGCGACGTGCTGTTCATCGACGAGATCCACCGCATCGCCCGCCCCGCCGAGGAGATGCTGTACCTCGCGATGGAGGACTTCCGCGTCGACGTCGTCGTCGGCAAGGGCCCCGGTGCGACGAGCATTCCACTGGAGATCGCGCCGTTCACGCTCGTGGGCGCCACCACGCGGTCCGGTTCGCTCACCGGTCCGCTGCGCGACCGGTTCGGCTTCACCGGACAGATGGAGTTCTACAGCCCCGCCGAACTCGGCGAGGTCGTCGCGCGGTCGGCGGCGCTGCTCGACATCACGATCGACGACGCGGGCAGGGCGGAGATCGCCCACCGCTCCCGCGGTACGCCCCGCATCGCCAACCGGCTCCTGCGCCGCGTGCGCGACTACGCCGAGGTTCGCGCCGACGGTGCGGCCACGCTCGAAGTGGTGCGCGCCGCGCTCGAGGTGTACGACGTCGACGAGCTGGGCCTCGACCGGCTCGACCGCGCCGTGCTGACCGCGCTCGTCCGGTCGTTCGGTGGCGGTCCGGTCGGCGTGTCGACGCTGGCCGTCGCCGTGGGGGAGGAGCCCACGACCGTCGAAGAGGTGTGTGAGCCGTATCTCGTGCGTGCGGGTATGCTCGCGCGTACCCCGCGTGGCCGGATCGCTACGGCGGCCGCGTGGGAGCACCTCGGGCTGGCGCCCCCGCCGGACGCGGCCGGGATCGACGCCGGTGCACCGACGTTGTTCGACTGACGGGAGGCGGCTCCGCACGCCGCGTACGGAGCCCCGTCGCGACGGCGTCGCCCGTCACCGGGGTGCAGTGGGCAAGGGGGTCGCCCGTTCGGGCGGCCACACCTGGCACACTCGAGAGAGCCCATCCAGACAACGTGGACGTACCGCACGGCGGAGACGTCCTTCGAATGGAGAACCATGGAAGGCCTTTTCCTGCCGCTCCTGCTCATGCTCGTGCTCGCGGTCCCGCTGATCATGGGCACGCGCAAGCAGAAGAAGATGGTGGCGCAGCAGCAGGAGCTGCAGAACAGCCTGACTCCCGGGGACCGTGTGATGACGACGTCCGGGCTGTACGCCACCGTCGCGGACACCAGCGACGAGAGCACGATCGACCTCGAGATCGCCGACGGCGTCGTGACGACCTGGCTGCGTCAGGCCATCCGCGAGCGCATCGACCCGATGCCCGACGAGGACGCCGACGACAGCTCCGAGGAGACCGCCGAGAGCGCCGACGAGTCCGCCGTCGAGGTGTCGGCGACGTCCACCACGGACAACAACGGCTCCACGGCCCAGGTCGCCGAGCCGCTCGAGCACAAGAAGTAGAGCCGGATTCGCGACGTCCGTCGGTTATTCACTGAATCGGCAGACGCGAATTCGCCGCTCCGCACACAGTGTTCACGTAGCGCCGAGTAGTGTCTCGGTGCTGCGTGCGTACGTGGTCGGTCCGCCTCGTTCGGCGGGCCGACCACGAGCCGCGTGTGGACCGTGCGTGCACGGGCCCGCATCGCGGTAGGCGCACGGCAGCGAGCGGAGCCGACGCGAGCCGCTGCACACCTCAAGCCGCTGTACATCTCGAGGAGAACCACCGACGTGGCACCACCGGCCGGGAAGATCCGCCCGGGACGCTATCTGAGCTTTTTCGTCCTCATCGTCGTCGCGCTGTACTCACTGGTGTTCTTCACCGGTGACCGGGAGCCGACGCCGAAGCTGGGGATCGATCTTCAGGGCGGGACCCGGGTCACCTTGACCGCACGAACCCCGGACGGTCAGGCACCGTCGGCCGAACAGCTCGAACAGGCGCGGCAGATCATCGAGACCCGCGTCAACGGCATCGGCGTCAGCGGTGCCGAGGTGGTGCTCGACGGCAACAACGTCGTCATCACCGTGCCCGGCGAGGAAGGCGAACAGGCCAAGAACCTCGGCCGCACCGCCAAACTCGGATTCCGCACGGTGCTCAACGCCCAGCAGGTCCAGCAGCCCGGCCAGAACCAGCAGAACCAACAGGGCGGGCAGGACCAGCAACAACAGCAGGGCGGCCAGCCGGGACAACCCGGCGCCGGTGGACAGAACTCCGGTGACGCCCAGAACGGTTCGGCCGGCCAGGGCGGCGACACCGGCGCGGCGCAGAGCCCGCAGGGCGGCGGTGGCAGTCAACCCCAGGGCGACGGCGGTGACGGCGGCAGCGGTGACGCCGACGCCGGCTCCGCCTCCAACGGACCGCAGTCCGAGGAGGAGATCGCCCAGGAGATCGAACGGGCCAAGCAGGAGCGGCAGAACCCCGCGCTGATGCCCAAACCCGGCGACCAGGCGGGTGCGGCGGCCGCGCAGCAGGCCCAGCAGCAGGCCATGGCCGGCCTGACGTGCAACCCCAACGACCCCCTCGTCGGCAACGACGACCCGAACCGGCCGCTGGTCACCTGCAACGAGGACGGCACCGAGAAGTACGTCCTCGGCCCGGTCTTCCTCGAAGGCACCGAGATCGAGAACTCGTCGGCGTCGTTCCAGCCGCAGCAGGGCGGATGGGTCGTCAACCTGCAGTTCAAGGGCAAGGGCTCGGAGACCTGGGCCGACTACACGTCGCAGAACGTGGGCCAGTCCGCCGCGTTCGTGCTCGACACCCGGGTGGTGTCGGCACCGAGCATCAACGAGGCCATCCCCAACGGCCAGACACAGATCAGCGGTGAGTTCACCGAGGCCGAGGCACAGAATCTGGCCGACATCCTGCAGTACGGCTCGCTGCCGCTGTCGTTCGAGTCGTCCGACGCCACGACGGTGTCGCCGACGCTCGGGCTTGCCTCGCTCGAGGCGGGCCTGATCGCGGGTGCGATCGGTATCGCGCTCGTGTTCGTGTACTGCCTGGTCTACTACCGCATGCTCGGCGTGCTGACCGTGTTGTCGCTCGCGTTGTCCGCGGTGATCGTCTACGGCGTACTGGTGCTGCTCGGACGGTGGATCGGCTTCACCCTCGACCTCGCCGGTGTCGCCGGGTTCATCATCGCCATCGGCATCACCGCCGACTCGTTCGTCGTCTACTTCGAACGTCTGAAGGACGAGATGCGCGACGGCAAGAGTTTCCGGTCGGCGGTGCCCCGAGCGTGGAGCCGGGCGAGACGCACGATCCTCGCCTCCGACGCGATCATGTTCCTGTGCGCGGGCGTGCTCTACGCCCTGGCGGTGGGTGAGGTCCGCGGCTTCGCGTTCACCCTGGGCATGTCGACCGTGCTCGACCTGATCGTCGTGTTCCTCGTGACGCACCCGCTCGTGGCGATGGTGTCGAAGTCCAAGAAGCTCTCGAGCCCGACCCTCTCGGGACTCGGTGCGGTGCAGCGGCTCGGCAAGCAACGGCGCGGCGGCGTCCACATCGGTGCGACGAAGGGGGCGTGAGGTGCCCGAGAACAACGACAACGCCACGGGCAGCCCGGCCGAGGCGGCACCCACGCAGTCCGGAGGGCCGAAGAAGACGTCGGTGTTCCAGCGTCTCTACACCGGAACCGGCGCCTTCGACATCGTCGGCCACCGCAAGCAGTGGTACATCGCGTTCGCCGTGCTGGTCCTCGTGTGCATCGGCGGAATGGGCCTCAAGGGCTTCAACCTGGGCATCGAGTTCGAGGGCGGCACCCAGATCCAGCTGCCCGCCCGAGGCGCACAGGGGCAGATCGACGAGGACGAGGCCAGCAACGTCATCAGCGAGGCCACGGGCGTCGCTGCGGCTGAGGCCCAGGTCGTCGGTGTGGGTGAGTCGGCGACCATCCAGGTCCGTTCGAGCACGCTCGACGCGAACCAGGTTGTCGAGGCCAAACGTGCCCTGTTCGACGAGTTCCAGCCGCTGGCCTCCACCGGCCAGCCGAGTCAGTCCGTCATCAGTGACAGCGCGGTCAGCGCGTCCTGGGGTGGGGAGATCTCCCAGCAGGCGCTGATCGCGCTCGCCGTGTTCATGGTGCTGGTGACGATCTTCCTCGTTATCTACTTCGAGAAGTGGATGGCCGTCTCGGCCCTGATCACGCTGATCCATGACATCGTCGTGACGGCGGGCGTGTATGCGATCGTCGGTTTCGAGGTGACGCCGGCGACCGTGATCGGTCTGCTGACGATCCTCGGCTACTCGCTCTACGACACAGTCGTCGTGTTCGACAAGGTCAAGGAGAACACTCGTGGCCTGCTCAACCTAACCAAGCGGACGTACGGCGAAGCCGCCAACCTCGCGCTCAACCAGACGTTGATGCGGTCGATCAACACCTCGGTCATCGCGCTGCTTCCGGTGCTGGGCCTCATGGTCGTGGGCTACATCCTGCTCGGATCCGGCACGCTGCAGGACCTGGCGCTGGTGCAGCTGACCGGCATGCTCGCGGGTGTCGTGTCGTCGGTGCTGCTGGCGACGCCGCTGCTCGTGACCTTCAAGATGCGCGAACCGGCCTACCGTGAACAGGCCGAGCGCGTCGCCGAACGGCGCGCACAGTCCTCCCGCGCGGCTGCGCGGGAGGAGGCCGCCGGCGGCTCCGAGACCGACGTCGACGACGACTTCGACCCCGGCGACGACGAACAGCTGGAAACCGAACTGCGCAAGGAACGGGCGTACGCCGCGGCCGCGTCGGTGCCTGCTCGCACGCCGAAGGCGAAGGACCGGCACCGGAACCAGCGTCCGCGCCGGTCCGGCACGCCGTCCGGGAAACGGAAGAGGTCATGAAGCTCGACGACGCACTCGACCAGATCGCCGAGCTGCCCGACTTCCCCGAACCGGGTGTCGTGTTCCGCGACCTCACGCCGCTGTTCGGCCACCCGAAGGCCTTCTCCGTGGTGATCGACGCACTCGCCGACGCCGTCGGCGAGGTCGACCAGCTCGCAGCGGTCGAGGCGCGCGGCTTCGTACTCGCCGCAGCCGTCGCCTACGCGAAGGGCATCGGCGTCACGCTCGTGCGCAAGGCGGGCAAGCTGCCGTCGGTCGCCGGTCGCGTCGACTACCAGCTCGAGTACGGCACCGCCACGCTCGAACTGCCCGCCGACGCGGTGCGGACGGGTCAGCGGGTCGCCATCGTCGACGACGTGCTCGCCACCGGCGGCACCGTCGCCGCGACCCGGGAGCTGCTGACCGAGGCCGGCGCCGACGTCCGCTCCGTGGCCGTGGTGCTGGAACTGGCGGCGCTGGGCGGCCGGGACAAGCTCGGCGACCTGCCGCTGCACGTGCTGCGCACGGTGTGACCGCGCCGCGCGGGACCAGCCGCTTCCGCAGGCCGGCGGCCGGGGCGTAACCGGCCGCCCAACCGATCGTGAACGCCGGGCCGCCGGCAGCTCTCGCGCGGGGTCTACCCTGGACCCATACGCACCCGCGCGCGATGAGCTGGAGGTACGGGTGAGCCGAGAGCTCGATTCCGTGGCAGCCCGGACGAACGACGCCGACGGTCCCGCGCGCGAACACGGCGGCTCCGCCGGCTCGGGTGCCACCGGCACCACCCCCGCAGGGCAGACCGGTACGCCCGCGAACAGCAGCGGCACCGGCGCATCGCGCACGAGCGCATCGGGCACCGCAGGCAGCGGGGCGAACGGCTCCGCGGGTCACGGCTCGACCGGCGGTGGTTCCACCGGCACTGACTCGACCGGCGGTTCGACCGGCAGTGGCTCGACGGGGAACGGCTCGACGGGGAACGGCTCCACAGGGAACAGCTCGACCGGGAACGGCGGGCCGTCGCGCAGCGCCGCGCCCGCCGTCGGCGACCCGGTGGGTGCGCACCCCGCGACCCGCGCGCCGTCGCCGACCCGCCGCGTGCGCGCTCGCCTGGCCCGGCGCATCACCGCACAGCGTGCGGCGCCGGTGAAGCAGGTGCTCGAACCGCTCGCCGCGATCCACCGCGAACTGCACCCCAGCGCCGACCTGGCCCTGCTGCAGCGCGCCTACGACGTCGCCGAACACCTGCACCGGCAGCAGCGGCGCAAGTCCGGGGACCCGTACATCACGCACCCGCTGGCCGTCGCGACGATCCTCGCCGAACTCGGCATGGACACGACCACCCTCGTCGCGGCCCTGCTGCACGACACGGTCGAGGACACCGGTTACTCGCTCGAGCAACTCGGCAACGACTTCGGCGACAAGGTCGCCCAACTCGTCGACGGCGTCACCAAGCTTGACAAGGTCAAGCTCGGCACCGCCGCCGAGGCCGAGACGATCCGCAAGATGGTCATCGCCATGGCGCGCGACCCGCGGGTGCTGGTGATCAAGCTCGCCGACCGGTTGCACAACATGCGCACCATGCGGTTCCTGCCGCCGGAGAAGCAGGCCCGCAAGGCCAAGGAGACCCTCGAGGTGCTCGCGCCGCTGGCGCACCGGCTCGGCATGTCGACGGTCAAATGGGAGCTGGAGGACCTGGCGTTCGCCATCCTGCAGCCGAAGAAGTACGACGAGATCGTGCGCCTCGTCGCCGACCGCGCACCGTCCCGCGACACCTACCTGCGCGGGGTGATCAGCGAGCTGAACAAGCATCTCGCCGACTCCCGGGTGTCGGCGAAGGTCGAGGGCAGGCCGAAGCACTACTACTCGATCCACCAGAAGATGATCGTGCGCGGCCGCGAGCTCGACGACATCCACGACCTCGTGGGCGTGCGGATCATGGTCGACGACGTGCGGGACTGCTACGCCGCGATGGGTGTGGTGCACGCGCTGTGGCAGCCGATGCCCGGCCGCTTCAAGGACTACATCGCCCAGCCGCGGTTCGGCGTGTACCAGTCGCTGCACACCACGGTGATCGGCCCGGACGGCAAACCGCTCGAGGTGCAGATCCGCACCCACGAGATGCACCGCACCGCCGAGTACGGCATCGCGGCGCACTGGCGGTACAAGGAGACCAAGGGAACGCATCGGGCGAGCGCCGGCGGTGCTGTGGAAGTCGACGAGATGGCGTGGATGCGCCAACTGCTCGACTGGCAGCGAGAGGCGGCCGACCCGGGCGAGTTCCTCGAATCGCTCCGCTACGACCTCGCCACGCGCGAGATCTTCGTGTTCACGCCGAAGGGCGACGTCATCACCCTGCCCGTCGGCTCGACGCCCGTGGACTTCGCCTACGCGGTGCACACCGAGGTCGGCCACCGGTGCATCGGTGCCCGCGTCAACGGACGGCTCGTGGCCCTGGAGCGCAAGCTCGAGAACGGCGAGGTCGTCGAGATCTTCACCTCCAAGGCGGAGGGTGCGGGCCCGAGCCGGGACTGGTTGCAGTTCGCCGGATCGCCGAAGGCGCGAGCGAAGATCCGCCAGTGGTTCGCCAAGGAACGCCGCGACGAGGCGGTTGAGGCGGGCAAGGAGGCCATCACCAAGGAGGTCCGCAAGGTCGGCCTCCCGATCCAGCGCCTGGTGTCCGCCGACTCCATGGGCGCGCTCGCGAAGGAACTGCGCTACAACGACATCAGCGCGCTCTACGCGGCGGTGGGCGAGAAACACACCAGCGCCCAGCACGTCGTCCAGCGGCTCATGGCGCTCATCGGCGGTGTCGAGGAGGCCGAGGAGGAGCTGGCCGAACGCGCCACCCCGTCGACCGTCACCCGCCGCCGCGGTTCGGGCGACGTGGGCGTCGTGGTGAAGGACCAGACCGACATCTGGACCAAGCTCGCCCGCTGCTGCACCCCGGTGCCGGGCGACGAGATCCTCGGCTTCGTCACCAGGGGCGGCGGGGTGAGCGTGCACCGCACCGACTGCACGAACGCCGACGACCTGCGCGCCCAGCCGGAACGGCTCGTCGACGTCGAATGGGCGCCGTCGGAGTCGTCGGTGTTCCTGGTGGCGATCCAGGTGGAGGCGCTCGACCGCCACCGGCTGCTGTCCGACGTCACGAAGGTGCTGGCCGACGAGAAGGTCAATATCCTGTCGGCGTCGGTCACCACGTCGAACGACCGCGTCGCGGTCAGCAAGTTCACCTTCGAGATGGGCGATCCGAAGCATCTCGGCCACGTGCTGAAGGTGGTCCGCAACGTCGAGGGCGTCTACGACGTGTACCGGGTCACGTCGGCCGCCTGAGCAGGCCGCGGGCTTCTAGGCTTCCCGTCCATGACGCAGGGTTTCGCGCTGACGACCGACGGGGACGTCGCCCGCCTGACCTTCTCCAGGCCGGCGAAGATGAACGCCATCACCTACGAGATGTGGTCGGCCATCCCGGGCATCGTTGCCGAGCTCGAGGCCGACCCGGCCGTCAAGGTGCTGGTGCTGACCGGTGAGGGGGAGCACTTCTCGGCGGGCGCCGACATCGGCGAGTTCCGCGACCTGCGCGCGACCCCGGAGGGTGTCGCCACGTACGACAAGGCGGTCGACGCGGCCGTCGACGCGCTCGCGACGATGGCCAAACCGAGCATCGCCCTGATCCGGGGCAACTGCATCGGCGGCGGCTGTCAGCTGTCGGTGGCGTGCGACTTCCGGTTCTCCGCACCCGATGCCCGGTTCGGCATCACGCCGGCGAAACTCGGCATCGTCTACCACTACGAGTCCACGCGGCTGCTGATCGACCTCGTCGGCCCGGCACAGGCCCGCTATCTGCTGCTGTCGGGCGCGCTCGTCGACGCGGGCCGTGCCAGGGAGATCGGGCTCGTCACCGACGTGTTCGACGACGTGGAGGCGCAGACCGCCGAGTTCGCGGCGACCCTGTGCTCCCGGTCGCAGACGTCCGTGCGGGGCATGAACCGCATCATCGCGGCGATCACCGCAGGCACGGAGGACGCGGCCGTACAGGCGGAGTCGCTGCGGGACGAGGCGGCCCGCGGCGCGGACTACGCCGAGGGCGTGGCCGCGTTCCTCGAGCGCAGGGCGCCGCGGTTCACCCACCGCTGAGCCGCGCTCACGCGGAGACCGACACCTCGCGGAAGCGGACCTCCTTGTTCGGCTTGCCGCCGCCGGGGGAGGGGTCGAGCGAACCGTCGTGACCCGCCTTCGCGATGTCGTCGATCGTCTGCAGGCCCTTCTCGCTGATGGTGCCGAACGCCGTGTACTGCGGCGGCAGCTGCGCATCGCCGAACACGAGGAAGAACTGACTGCCGTTGGTGTTCGGCCCCGAGTTGGCCATCGCGACCGTGCCCCGCGGGTACGTGGTGTTCTGGTCGACCTCGTCGGCGAACGTGTAGCCGGGGCCGCCGGAACCGGTGCCGGTCGGGTCGCCGCACTGCAGCATCTTCAGGCCCTCGGTGCTGATGCGGTGGCACGTCGTGTCGTTGAAGTAGCCCTGCTCGGCCAGGCTGACGAAGCTGTTCACCGTGCACGGCGCCTGCTTGCGGTCCAGCGTGAGGTCGATGGGCCCCGCCGACGAGTCGATGTGCGCGTCGACCGTGCCCTGGGCGGGCGGGTCGGTGTCCTTCGGCGGATCGACGTCCTTGGCCGCCTCGCCGCCCTTCTGGTACTGGCACGAGTCACGGCCGCCCTGGGCGGTCGCGGCACCCTCGGAGTCGTCGTCCTGGCCGGTGAGGACCACCACGAGGCCCGCGGCGATGATCACCACACCCGCCGCCACGCCGATGCCGATGATCTTGCGGCGCTTGGCGCGTTCGGCCCTGCGAGCGAGTTGCCGCTCCAGCTTGCGCTTCGCGGCCTCACGGCGCTGCTGGTTCGTCCCCACCTGGCCTCCTCGTTCACCCACGTGTTGGCTGGCGGCAGTCTATGGGCACGGTCTGTGAGAACGCCGTAGAGGGGCCGCTAGGCTGTGATCCATCTCGGACGTGGAGGTGAGAACGTGCTGGTCGCAGGCTTTCCGACCGGGACGTTCCAGGCCAACTGTTACGTGCTCGCCCCAGGGCGCGGTGCCGGGTGCGTGATCGTCGACCCCGGTGAGGGCGCCGCGGAACCACTCGACCGGGCGTTGGGCGAGCACGCGCTGACACCCACCGCCATCCTCGCCACCCACGGCCACCCCGACCACGTACACGCCGCGGCCGGTCTCGCCCGCGTCCATGGCGTACCGGTGTGGATCCGGCCGGAGGACCGTCCTCTGCTGACCGATCCGCGGGCCGGTGTCGACACCGAGCAGCTGCCGGGTGCGGAGTCCGCGCTGCTGGCGGGCACCTGGACCGAACCGGACCGCGTCGAGGAACTCGGTGCGGATCCGGTCGAGACGGCCGGGTTGCGGATCGACGTGCTGCACACCCCGGGGCACACGCCCGGCTCGGTCGTCTTCCACCTCACCACCGGCGAGGGCGGGCGGATCGCGCTCACCGGCGACACCCTGCTGCCCGGCACCGCAGGGCGCACCGATCTGCCGGGAGGTGACGGGCAGGCGCTGCGGCGTTCGCTGGACCTGCTGGCCGACACGCTGGCTGGCGACACCGTTCTGCTGCCGGGACACGGGCCGAGCACGACGATGGAACGCGAACGGGCCTCCAATCCGTTTCTGGGGAACACGAACCGCGAGAAGGAACCACGATGACCGACCCCGAGCACGGCGACCCCGACCCGTCCCGCACGCCCGACACGCCGGACCCCGCGAACGCGGCAGGCGGTCCCGAGGGCGCCGGCGGTGCTGAGGGTGCCGGGGAGGCGGGCTCCCCGGACCCAGGAGCCGCGCGCAGGGCCGCCGAGCCGGACCGGATCATGCTCTACGGCCAGGACGCTGCCCTGCGCCGCAAGCGGGTGGCGGCCGGCCTGGTGGGCGTGGTGCTGTTCGCCGCCGCGTTCGGCGGGATCGCGGGGCTGATCGGCGGCACGGGGCCGGGGCTCGTCGTCGCCGGGGTGATCGCGCTGCTGCTGGGCTTCGTGATCGTGTCCAACGCGCGCAGGCAGGTGTGGCTCGAAGGGCGCACCGTGGTGATGCGCAGCTGGGGCAGGCGCCGCGTCGACCTGGAGACCGCTCCGCGGATCGACCTGCTGCTCAGTGACGTGCGCGGCACGCGCACGGTCAGCCTGCTCGTCACCAACAGTGCGAACAAGGCCGTGAAGATCGACCTCGCCGTCTACGCGGGCACGGGCGGGCGGGAACTCGGCATCCTGGCGTTGCGCCGGCTCGCCGACGCGCTGGCCGACAACGTCGAGGCCAACGGCCTGGTGTTCTCGGAGCTGCTCGTTGCGCAGCTGCGTTCGGAGGCGCGCGGGGACGGCGCGGCCGACCGGCCGCTGTACCGCATCGCCTCGGCCGCACCCCAGGGCAAACTGGCCCAGCGGTTCACGATGGAGGCCGTCAGCCGGTTCGTGGCTTCCCTGGACTGAGCCGCGGCGCCCGTCCCCTGTGGGAGGACACCGCCGTGGGGGAGTGTGCCGTTCAGTCCTGGTCGGGTGTCGAGGTGACCGGGCGCAGGGCGGCCAGCTGGAGCTCGATCGCGGTGAGTTGTTCGCGAACCGCGTCGAGCTGTTCGCCGATGGTCTCCAGCTGGTAGACGGCCTCGGGCAGCTCACCCGCGGTGAACGTGGCGAGCTGCTCGAGATGTGCCGCTGCGTCACGCAGGCCGGTCAGCGCGCTCGCCAGGCCGGGCAGCGCGGTCACGGCCGTGGCGACGGCGCGGCCGCCCCGGATCGTTCCGCGCACCGTTCGGTACACGGTGATCAACGGCGTGCGCACCAGCGCGGGAAGGTCGGGCAACGGCACTGGGCCGGGCATGGGCGGCTCCGGGGACGGGCGGGGACCGCGGCGTTCCCCAGCGCGCGGCCTCCGGACCCGGCCGGCGCGCTGCGGATTCCGCCGTGTTGTGTGCTGCCGTTCCTATCCCACGGCCCGGCGGCGAGATCGACCGCCCCGGCGTTGTGGTGCTGGTGTGCTCAGGCGTGACTCGTGGGACCGGAGGAACTGTCAGGGCGCAGGTGACGCATGTGGTCACTGGTGCTCATGCGGCCGTCGCCGCGGCGCGCTGGATTCGGCGCCGGGTTCGATGCCGTGGTCGAGGTGGGTGTCGACGTGGTTCTCCTCGCGCACCACGATCAACGCGGCGAGCACGCTCGTGACGGGGACCGCGGCGATGATGCCGATACTGCCCGCCAGGGTGCGGACGATCTCGGCGGCCATCTCCTGCGACGTCAGGATCGAGCCGAGTCCCACATCGGACAGCGACGCCAGGAGCAGCGCGGGGAGTGCGGCGCCGGCGTAGGCCATGACCAGGGTGTTGACCGCCGATCCCACGTGCGCGCGGCCGATGCGCAGTGCCGCGCCGTACAGCTCCCGCCACGACAGCCGGGGGTTGGCGCGGTGCAGTTCCCACACCGCGCTCGCCTGGGTGACGGTGACGTCGTCGAGGACACCGAGCGCGCCGATGACGATCCCGGCCAGCAGCAGGCCCCGCGTGTCGATCTCCTGGCCGAGGGAACCGATGAGCGTCGAGGTGTTCTCGTCGAGTCCGGTCAGCTGGGCGCCCGCGGAGAAGATCGTCGCCAGCACGCCGATCAGCGACAGGCTGACCATGGTGCCGAGCACGGCCGCCGATGTGCGGGCCGAGAAGCCGTGGGTGGTGTACAGGGCCACGAACATGATCAGCCCGGATCCGGAGATACCGACGGCCAGGGGGTTCGCGCCGTGCAGGATGGCGGGCAGGACGAACAGCCCGATGATCAGACCGGTGACGACGAGTGCGCCGAGCGCCGCGGCGCCGCGCCACCGGCCGAGAATCACGACAGCGGCGGCGAAGACCACGGCCAGCAGGGTCAGCGGCAGGCCGCGCTGGAAGTCCTGCACCTGGTACGCGTCGGCGTCCCTGGGGTCGGCACCGCTGTAGGCGAGCACGACGTCGTCGCCCGCGGCGAACGTCGGGTTGCCCTGGCCTGCGGGCAGGTTCTTCGTGATGGCCATGCCCTCGGCGGGGCCGTCGGTGAGGGTGACCCGGACGGTCTGGCATCGCGGGCCGTTCTCCGCGTCGGCGTCGCCGGTGTCGCCGACCTGTACCTGTCCCGGAGACAGGCAGGGGCCGAGCTCGGAGGAGACGACCTCGCCGTTGACCGGCTCGCCGACCGCGTGGCCCGTGGGATCCGGTTCGCCCCACGGGTACAGCAGGATCACCGAGGTCAGCGCGGCCAGCGCGAACGGTGCGAGCAGGACCGCGAGCAGTCTGCGCACCCTGGCCGACGCGGGTTCGGCGGGTCCGTGCCCGTGCCCATGCCCGTGCCCATCGCCATGTCCGTGGCCGTGGCCGTGGCCGTGGCCGTGGTCGTGACTCTGGCCGCGCGCGGGGTCCGGCGCCGGGACGCGGGTGGGTGCATCGCCGGCCGCGGACGCGCTGTGCTGCGTGGCCCCCGCCGTGGCTCCGGCCGTGGCTCCGGCCGTGGCTCCGTCGGTGCGCCTGGGACCACGGGGTGCGCGGCGCGCCCGCGGGGCTGCCCGCGGCCCGTCGGTGCGCGGTGCATCCGGCCGGGCGCTGTTCGATCGCCCGCTGTCCGATCGTCCGCTGTCCGATCGTCCGCTGTTGGATCGCCCTGCGCCGGATGGGGCGCTGTCTCCGGGCGCACTGTCGTCCTGCTCCGGTGTGCCGCGCGGGGCGGGATCGGCGGGACGGTGCCGGCGCTCCCGCTGAGGTCGCCGCGGGGGCCTCTGCCCACCGGTCCCCGCGGCGCCGCCCTCGACGCCGGCGACGCCGCCGTCCCGGGACCGCCGGGGCGGCAGGGATTCCCCCTGGGCCGGGGAGCGCCGCGGGTCTGCGCGCTCGCCGCGGCGGGGAGCGCGCGGCGGGATCGGTTCCGGGAGGACCGGTCCGGTGTCGTCGGACACGTGGTCGTCGGGGTTGTCGCGTGGCACGGCCACATCTTCGCGGCCAGGCGGTTCCCCGGTGACCGCCGGGTCGCCGGTGGGCCCGGCCACCGCGCGTGCGCACCGGCCGGCGCCTTGACACCGAGATAGAACATCTGTTCGAGTGGAGGGGTGCGATGGGAACGACAACGCAACGAGGAGCTGGCCGCGCGGGCTCTGCCCGGACTGGTGCGCACCGTGCACTCACCCGACTTCGCCGGGGTGACGTTCCACGAGGTACATGCGCGGTCGGTGCTCAACAAGGTGCCCGCCGCCTCGCGCGTGCCGTTCCGCTGGACGGTCAACCCGTACCGGGGCTGCTCACACGCCTGCACCTACTGCTTCGCGCGAGGGACGCACACCTACCTCGACTTCGACGCCGGGACCGACTTCGACACCCAGGTGGTCGTCAAGGTGAACGCCCCCGAGGTGCTGGCCGCGCAGGTGCGGAGGCGGTCATGGGCACGCGAGCACGTCGCGATGGGCACCAACACCGACCCGTACCAGCGGGCCGAAGGCAAGTACCGGCTGATGCCGGGCATCATCCGCGCGCTCGCCGACTCGGGGACGCCGTTGTCGATCCTCACGAAGGGCACCGTGCTGGCACGTGACCTGTCCCTGTTGCGGGACGTGGGCGGCGACGTCCCGGTCGGGCTGGGGGTGTCGATCGCACTGCTCGACCGGGAACTGCAGCGCAGCCTCGAACCCGGAACGCCGAGCCCGCAGGCGCGGCTCGAACTCGTGCGCAAGGCCAGGGACGCGGGGCTGCCCTGCGACGTGTTCCTCGCCCCGATCCTGCCCGGTCTGACCGACTCGGACGAGGCGCTCGACGGGCTGCTCGGGCAGGTGGCCGAGGCGGGAGCCAGCAGTGTCACCGCCATTCCACTGCACTGCGTCCCGGTGCCCGCGAATGGTTCGCGCGCTGGCTCGCCGAGCACCACCCGGAGCTCGTCGACCGCTACCGCCGCCTGTACGGCAGGGGCAGCTACGCCGATCCGGAGTACCGGCGCGGACTGCGGCAGCGGGTGGAGGCGCTGGCCCGCGCCCACGGCCTCGTCGACCCGCCGGGCTCGTTGCGGCGTGCCGGGGACGGCGCACAGGACAGGGGTCAGGACGGTGCGCAAGAGGGCGCGCCCCCGGGCCTGCCGCACGAGGACGCCGGCGGCACGCGGGGCAGACCGAGGGCCGAGCAGCTGAGTCTGTTGTGAGCACTGTCTGCTGGGAGCGTGGTGTGAGCACTGTCTGCTGGGAGTGGCCGGCTCCCGGGTGAAACCTGCTCGCGGAGCCGTCCGCCACGTTGGATAGCCTGAGCGTTCGGTGGCTCCTCGTCGACGACCGTCGGCGAATGCTGCCTCGTACCGTCCGTCACCGCATGCCCGAGAGGATCCCGCGAAGTGCTTCGCACCCACGACGCCGGCACGTTGCGTGCCGAGCAGGCCGGCCAGACCGTCACGCTCACCGGCTGGGTGGCGCGGCGGCGCGATCACGGCGGAGTGATCTTCATCGACCTGCGCGACGCCAGCGGCGTGGCCCAGGTCGTGTTCCGCGAGGGCGAGATGGCCGAGCGTGCCCACCAGCTGCGCGCCGAGTACTGCATCAAGGTCACCGGCGAGATCTCCCCGCGCCCCGAGGGTAACGAGAACCCGGAGATCGCCACGGGTGACATCGAGGTCTACGTCAGCGAGCTCGAGGTGCTGTCCGAGGCCGCGCCGCTGCCGTTCCCCGTCGACGAGCGCCTCGACGTCGGCGAGGAGGTGCGCCTCAAGCACCGCTACCTCGACCTGCGCCGCGCGGGCCAGTCCCGCAACATGCGCCTGCGCAGCGAGGCCAACCGGGTCGCACGGAACGTCCTGCACGACGACGGTTTCGTCGAGATCGAGACCCCGACCATGACCCGGTCCACCCCCGAGGGCGCCCGCGACTTCCTCGTGCCGGCCCGGCTGCGCCCGGGCTCGTGGTACGCGCTGCCCCAGTCGCCGCAGCTGTTCAAGCAGCTGCTCATGGTCGGCGGGATGGAGCGCTACTACCAGATCGCGCGCTGCTACCGCGACGAGGACTTCCGCGCCGACCGGCAGCCCGAGTTCACCCAGCTCGACATCGAGATGAGCTTCGTCGAGCAGGACGACGTCATCGCACTGGGCGAGCGGATCGCACGTGCGCTGTGGAAGCTCATCGACGTCGAGCTGCCCGAGACCTTCCCGCGGATGAGCTACGCCGAGGCCATGGCCCGGTACGGCTCGGACAAGCCCGACCTGCGCTTCGGTCTCGAACTCACCGAGCTGACGGAGTTCTTCGCCGACACCCCGTTCCGGGTGTTCCAGGCGCCCTACGTCGGCGCGGTCGTCATGCCGGGCGGTGCCGACCAGCCGCGCCGCACCCTCGACGCGTGGCAGGACTGGGCCAAGCAGCGTGGCCACAAGGGCCTCGCCTACGTGCTGGTCGGTGCGGACGGCACGCTGTCGGGCCCGGTCGCCAAGAACATCTCCGAGTCCGAGAAGGCCGGGCTCGCCGAGGCGGTCGGGGCGAACCCGGGCGACTGCATCTTCTTCGCCGCCGGAACGCCGAACAGCGCCCGTGCCCTGCTCGGCGCCGCGCGCGGCGAGATCGCCGACCGGCTCGGCCTGATCGACGACAACGCGTGGTCGTTCGTCTGGATCGTCGACGCGCCGATGTTCGAGGCCGCCGACGAGACCGACGACGTGACGGTCGGCAGCGGTCAATGGACGGCGCTGCACCACGCGTTCACCTCGCCGAAGCCCGAGTGGATCGACACGTTCGACTCCGACCCCGGCAACGCGCTCGCCTACGCCTACGACCTGGTGTGCAACGGCAACGAGATCGGCGGCGGATCGATCCGTATCCACAGGGCCGACGTGCAGAAGCGCGTCTTCGAGGTCATGGGCATCTCGCAGGAGGATGCCCAGGAGAAGTTCGGCTTCCTGCTGGACGCCTTCCAGTACGGCCCGCCGCCGCACGGCGGCATCGCCTTCGGCTGGGACCGCATCGTGATGCTGCTGGCCGGGGCCGACTCGCTGCGGGACGTCATCGCGTTCCCGAAGACCGGCGGCGGCTTCGACCCGCTCACCAGCGCGCCCGCGCCGATCACGGCCGAGCAGCGCAAGGAGGCGGGGGTGGACGCCAAGCCGGCCAAGCAGCCCGAGCCCGCCGCCAAGGCAGCCGGGGCGGAGCCCGGGACCGAGCAGCGGAACGCCGCCGGGCAGGGCAGCGCCTGACGACGTGTCAGGGCCGCCGCCGGTAGTCCGGTGCGGCGGCCGCAGCCGCCGACGCGGGCACCGGGATGCGCCGAATGTCCGTTCGTGGCGCGGATTGCGGTCACCGGAATGTGGTCAGCTTTCCCGTCGCACTAGTAGGGTCGGAGCCAATGACTGTGGACACCCCTCCAGCCGACGACTCGACCGTCGGCACCGGAGCGGACACTCCTTCCAGTGACACCGCGGAGGCCGCGGTGACAGCCGCCGTATCCGCAGCGGAGGCGGTGCTGGCACAGCGGTTCGGCAGCACCGTCTCCCTCGTCGACGCCGAGGACCTCGCGGGAAGCGGACCGGCGACGGTGGTCAGGGCGCGGGTCGCCTCGTCGTCGTTCGCGCTGCCCCGCACGCTCGTCATCAAGCACTATCCCGGCGAGCCGGAGGCGGGCCAGGACGACGCGTTCGCGCGCGAAGCCGCCAGCTACCAGCTGTTCACGGCGCTGTCGGCGGCCGATCGCACGTGCCCGGAGATTCTCGCCCACAACGCAGAGCACCGGGTGCTGGTGATCGACGACCTCGGGCGGGCACCGACCCTCGACGACAAGCTCCGCGGATCGGACGCGCGTGCCGCCGAGACGGCACTGCTGTCGTGGGCCCGCTCGCTCGGCCGCATGCACTTCAGCACCGCCAATCGGGAGGCCGATTTCAACGCGCTGCTGCGCAGGCTCGGCAAGGCGGGCTCGGGTGCCTCGGCGCAGAACGACGGCCAGGTGGTCCCGGCGGCTCCGTCCGCGCACGCCGCGGGCGACCCCGCCGACGCCGTGACGGCGGCGCCCGCGCTGCTGCGCGAGACACTCGGCGTCGACACCGCGCCCGAGGTCGTCGCGGTGGCCGAGCGCGCCGCGGAGCAGGCCCGTTCGGCCGCGTTCCGGGCGTTCAGCCCCGTTGACCTCTGGCCGGACAACAACCTCGTCACCGGCGACGGTGTGCGGTTCCTCGACTTCGAGCGGGGCCGGGTGCGCAGTGCTCTGGTCGACGCCGCCCACATGCTGGTGCCGTTCGTGTCCGGG
>Ga0079224_100000510_pt1 | contig 38455 bp, 31 predicted proteins | sample Stecom2015_FD_80414 | JGI IMG/M metagenome (GOLD analysis project Ga0079224, IMG submission 80414) | Agricultural soil microbial communities from Utah to study Nitrogen management - Steer compost 2015 | ecosystem: Environmental > Terrestrial > Soil > Agricultural land | place: USA: Utah... | reverse complement strand
CTCGGTGATGAGCGCCTCGGTAGTGAGAAGCAGACTGGAGATGGAAGCAGCGTTCTGGATCGCCGTACGAGTCACCATCGTCGGATCGATCACTCCGGCTTCCACCAGATCCTCGAACTGTTCCGTTTCGGCATTGAAACCGAAGTTCGGATTGTCCGAGTCCTTGATCTTGCCCACGATCACCGCTCCTTCATGACCGGCATTCTGGGCAATTTGACGGGCCGGTTCTTCCAGAGCACGGCGGACGATCGTCACTCCTACCTGCTCACCCGAATCCTCCAGCTGGAAGTTCTCCAGAGCCTGGGCCGCTCGCAGAAACGCCACTCCGCCTCCCGGCACAATCCCTTCCTCGGCCGCTGCCTTGGTCGCGTGCATGGCATCTTCCACTCGCGCCTTGCGCTCCTTCAACTCCGTCTCCGTCGCCGCACCCACTTTGATCACTGCCACCCCTCCGACCAGCTTCGCCAGCCGCTCCTGCAGCTTCTCGCGATCATAGTCCGAGGTCGTCTCTTCGATCTGCGTCCGGATCTGCTTCACTCGTCCCGCGATATCTTCCTGCTTGCCCGCTCCTTCCACGATCGTCGTATTGTCCTTGTCGATCGTCACCTTCTTCGCTCGACCCAGGTCCTCAAGCTTCACATTCTCCAGCTTGATCCCCAGATCTTCCGATATCACGCGGCCACCAGTCAGTATCGCAATATCTTCCAACATCGCCTTGCGACGATCTCCGAATCCCGGTGCCTTCACGGCCGCCGCATGCAGCGTCCCACGAAGCTTGTTCACCACCAGCGTCGCCAGTGCTTCTCCTTCCACATCTTCGGCGATGATCAAAAACGGCTTGCCCGTCTTCGCCACCTGCTCCAGCAACGGCAGCAGATCCTTCATCGAGCTGATCTTCTTCTCATGCAGCAATATAAAGCAGTCTTCCAGGACCACTTCCATCCGCTCCGGATCCGTCACAAAGTAGGGCGACAGGTATCCACGGTCAAACTGCATCCCTTCCACCACTTCCAGCGACGTCTCGATCGACTTCGCCTCTTCTACCGTGATCACTCCGTCTTTGCCTACCTTCTTCATCGCTTCCGCGATGATGTCGCCGATCGTCCGGTCATTGTTCGCCGATATGGTTCCCACCTGCGAGATCATATCTCCTTTGACCGGCTTCGACAGCGACTTGATCTCTTCTACTGCCCGGGCCACCGCTTTGTCGATCCCTCGCTTCAGCGCCATCGGGTTCGCTCCAGCCGCCACGTTCTTGACCCCTTCTCGCACGATCGCCTGCGCCAGTACCGTCGCCGACGTCGTCCCATCTCCGGCTACGTCGCTGGTCTTGCTCGCCACTTCCCGCAGCATGCTCGCTCCAACCTTCTCCAGCCCTTCCAGCTCGATCTCTTTGGCGACCGTCACGCCGTCCTTCGTCACTACGGGCGCTCCAAACTTCTTCTCCAAAACTACGTTCCGTCCCTTTGGCCCCAGCGTAATCTTGACCGCGTTGGCCAGCTTGTCTACTCCTCGAATTAACGCTCGCCGCGCCTCTTCACCATGAGTAATTTCTTTTGCTGCCATATCTAACACTCCTTAAAAGCTTGACTGATCAATCACAAATTCTCTGAAAGACTCTTGGTTCAACCGGCCGATCGACCGACAAAACCAGGTTGACACTTCAGGCGCGAGCCTTACTCGTTTCGAGAATGCCGAGAACTTCGTCTTCTCGCATGATTAAGTACTCTTCGTCATCCAGTGTCACCTCAGTTCCAGAGTATTTGCCGAAGAGGATCCGATCACCGACTTTTACATTCAGCTTTTGAACCTGGCCATTATCGAGGATCTTCCCTTCACCAACTGCCACAACTTCACCTTCCTGTGGCTTTTCTTTGGCGGTGTCGGGAATGACAATACCTCCCCGAATTTCCTCATCAGCTTCGACGCGCTTAACCAGAATTCGATCATGTAACGGTCGAATTTTCATCAGCAATTCTCCTTTCAAACTGCTTGCCTGCGTCAATGCAGAGCTGAGCGTGTTAACTTTTTGGAATTAAAGGATTTAATGTTAATCTGTTAGCACATTAGCCTGAAGAGTGCCAGTTTAACAGCCACGGCTTCCGACTGTCAACTTGCTCTATAAGATCAAGGCCCGCCAGACGCAAGTTCGCTTTTCAAAAAAAATGAGGTTCGCTACACTCAACCCTTCGCCACACTCGAGAAGCACCTGTCAAGAGTGTGGGTCTACTGAGTGGACTTAAAGATTCTTGCAATAGGAGAGAGGTATGGAGCCAGAGGGCCTCACAACCCTGGAACTGCCGGGGATTAAAAAGGTAAACAGCGGCAAAGTCAGAGAAATGTTCGAGGTGGGGGAGCACCTCTTGATGGTGGCAACCGATCGAATATCCGCCTTCGACGTAATTTTGCCGGATGCCATCCCTTACAAGGGAAAGGTCCTGACTCAGATTTCCCGATTCTGGTTCGATCGGATTGCCAGAGAGGGGATCGTACCTCATCACCTCGTGACGGCAGAGACCAGAAAATTTCCATCTATTCTGTCACCTTTTCGGGAGCACCTTGAAGGTCGATCAATGCTCGTCCGCCGCTGCCGCCCCCTGCCGATTGAATGCGTGGTGCGCGGCTACATGGCCGGCTCCGGCTGGAAGGAATACCAGGAGTCGGGAACAATCTGCGGTATTTCCCTTCCGGCGGGTCTGAGGGAATCTGACGAATTACCTCAACCGATTTTTACCCCGGCGACGAAAGCTAACACCGGACATGATGAAAATATAACGTTCGAACGGACAGCGGAGATCGTCGGACGGGACACCGCCGAAAGAGTCAGGGATTTGAGTTTGAGAATCTATCAATGGGCTCGCGACTACGCAAGAGAACGGGGGATCATCATCTGCGACACCAAATTCGAATTTGGTACCGCCGACTCAGAGCTTCTCCTCATCGATGAGGTCCTGACGCCCGATTCGTCTCGCTTCTGGCCTGCCACCGAATATCGGCCCGGCCGGTCGCAACCTTCATTCGATAAGCAATTCATACGCGATTACCTGGAAACTCTGGACTGGGACAAGACGCCCCCCGGCCCCAAACTTCCGCCACACATCATTCAAGCGACGACTGAGCGCTACCTGGAAGCTTATCGACGACTGACCGGCGAAGAGTTAATTCGCTGAAAGCCTGCGCTTAATTAGACTTTATGATATTGCCTGTCCAGACCGGGTTTCGTAAGCTGTAACCTAGCAATCAGACCGGTTCTACGGTGAGGGAACTACCAATGTATGATTTCACCCTCCTGGATATCGTTGCGCTGCTCATCATGGTGATTTCAGTCGCCAGCGCGTTTCATAAAGGTTTCCTGATTGAACTCATATCACTGGCCAGCGTCGTGGCCGGACTTTTGGCGGCTTTTTTCTACTATCCAACGGTGGTACAAATCGCTGAGGCCTGGTCGATCAAGGCACCGGTTGGAGAGTTCCTGTCATTTTTCATGATCTTTCTTTCCGTCGTGCTCCTGGGCTCCATTCTTTCTGTCATTCTTAATCGCATTCTGCTGACCCTACATGTGAAGTGGGTTGATCGGTTTCTCGGGCTCGCGTTCGGTGTCGTGCGCGGCTTTCTTGTCGTCATGGTTCTCTTTCTGGCACTGGCGGCTTTTCCGGTCTACGGAGGAATTCTTTCGGAGTCGCGGCTGGCAGAATTTTTTTTGACGGCGGCTCGAGGCGCCATTACCATAGCACCTTCTGATCTCCAAGAGCGGTTCTTGAGGCGCTATCAGGAACTCTATGAGCAGTGGATCGAGGAGACCAAACAATCCTATGAGTCAACCAGCCAAATCGTCAAAGCCACTGATTAAAGAGATCCTGGAAGAAGTGATCGATGAGATGGTCTCGAAGGGAATTTACTGGACCGAAGCGGCGAGTCAGTTTGAGAAGCTGTTTATTATTCGGGCCTTAAAGGAAACCAGGGGACAGGTTGGGAGTGCAGCTGAAATCATGGGAATTCACCGCAATACACTTTCTAAGAAAATTCGTGAACACGGAATCGATCGAAGTCGTCTTAAAGACTGATTCAGAGGGCTACTTTGCCTTCCCCACGTTCATCTCATGGATTAGAACTGGACCGAAAGGACCTTAGAAATTCCGGCTTCTTCCATAGTGATGCCGTAAAGTGCGTCAGCGGCCTCCATCGTCCGCTTATTATGAGTAATGATGATGAACTGAGTGAGGGCACTCATTTCCTGAATGAGAGAGGCAAACCTCCTGACGTTAGCATCATCAAGCGGCGCATCGACCTCATCGAGTACACAGAACTTGCTCGGTCGGTACTGGAAGAGAGCAACCAGAAGGGCAAAGACAGTCATAGCCTTCTCTCCGCCTGAGAGAAGCATTATGTTCTGGAGCTTCTTACCTGGCGGTTGGGCATAAACATCGATGCCACATTCAAGCACGTCTTCTTCATCCAGAAGCTCCATTCCGCATTCGCCACCTCCAAACAGCTTCTGGAAGATCTCTTTAAAATTCTGGTTGATAGCATCGAAGGCGGTTCGGAATCGCTCCCTGCTCCTTCTATTGATCTCTTGAATTGCTTTCGAGGTATCAGCGATCGACTGTTCGATATCGCGACGCTGCTTTAACAGGAACTCATGTCGCTCTTCATTTTCCTGATATTCCTGGAGGGCAGTCATATTGATCGGGCCGAACCGATCGAGCTGCTCTTTCAGTTGGTCGTGCCGCCGAAGAATCTCCTGCTGTTCAACATCCGTTAGCTCGACCGCCTCAATGGCTTCGCTAAGACGAATACGCAGCTGCTCCTGGCACTGGGCTTCGACATTCTGAAGTTGTGTCTCGTGACGGGCCTTTTCCACTTCTACTGAAGACCGTTGCTTCAGAAAACTGGAAATCTTCTCCCGCAGTTCCCGAATCTGAGACTCCATCTCCTGACAAAGCTTCCGAATTTGAATGAAGGCCTCGTTCCGCTCGCTCAGCGTGGAGTCAACTGTGTGAGATTCGCTCGTAAGCCGTATCCTGTCTTCCTTTAGCCTGGTTACCTCTTGGGATAATTGACGGAGTTGCGTTTCACTTTCCTGCTTTCGTCTCCGTGCGGTTTCGAGGCGTTCTTCCAATTGCCTGCGCTGGTCAGCGACGCGTTGGAGAGTCTTTTCCAGAGATGACTTTCTTTCTTCAATAACCCGTCGGTGAGAAGCGGCCGCATTCACTTCTTCCTGGAACCGGTTATATTCAACTCGCAGCTGCTGGAGGCTTTCCTGAGAAGCGGTAAGGCAACCCTCCACTTCGCAGCGCTCACCCTCAAGTTCCTGGTGGCGACCTCGAAGGAACCGGATTTTTTCTTTGTACTGTTCCTCCTCTTTCTGCAATGAATGCATCTCGTCGTCCACCACTTCGATGGCCCGATCCTGTCGATGAATCTCATGCTGTTGCTGCTCGAGCTGATGCTGATAGGAAATCAGCTCTTTCTCTACCCGGTACAGAGCGCTCTGGTTGTCTTGAAACTTCTCCTGCACCTCCTCCAATTCCTGTCTTTTCTCATCCAACCGGGTCTTGAGGTGCGTCTGCTTCTTCTGAATTGCCTTAATTTTCTGTTCCAGTTCTCGCTTCTGGCGTTTCAATCCAAGCAGTCCCAAAGCGGCGGATCCGGCTGCCGCTCCCGAGACTAACCCCCGTGGGGTAAGCGTTTCTCCTTCAAGAGTGATAAACGTACTATCGGGATAAGAATGAGCGAGCTGCAGAGCCCGATCCATATCGGATACCACGAGAGCGTTGGCATGGGAGGGGAGAACGCGGCAAAAAGCTTCCGACACTGCTTCGTCCATCTCGAGCAACTCGACCAGACGTCCGAATAGTCCCGCTTCCTTCTCACCCAGCAAGTCGCCTTTCTCAACTCCGTTCAGTTTCCCGAATCCATTCGAGGAACGCACGCTCAAGAAGGTACACTTGCCTGATTTCAGATTGCGTAGCTCGGAAAGTCCCTGCATCGCCTCATCGAGAGTATCGACCAGGATATATTCCAGCTCTTCATCCAGAAATTCTTCGACAAGGCGCTCGAACTGGGGGCTGGTTTCAATAAAGTCCGCAAGTGTTCCGGAAGTCCGCACGACTTCACTGTTAGTCAGGTGATTAAGGAGCTTCTGAACTCCCTCACTGTACTGAGATCGATTTAATTCAATCTCTCGTAGAGACTGAAGACGTTCGCGCAGGGCGATAAGCTGCTCTTGAAATTCTCCGTTTTCGGACTGGAGATTTTCGAGTTGTGTTTCCAGACTGGCCCGTTCTTTCGCAAGAGAATCCACGAGGGACTTCAGGCGATCTTCTTCCGCTTTTCGCTGTGCAATCCTTTTTTCCTTTTCCTGCAGCACCTGCCGTGCTTCGTCGAGACGAACTTGATAATCCGTCTTTTCTGTTTGCAGACGCTGCCTCCTGGAATAGAGACCCTCGAGCCTCTGTGCGGCTTGCTCCTGTTGGTTCTTTAGTGCAGCGGTTTCGGCTGAAAGTTTAAGCAGTCGCTCCCTCAAATTCTCCAGATCTTGTTCCGCCTGACCGGTGTAGGTGGCCAGCTCCGTTAACTTTGCTCGTTTTTCCTCCAGTTCCTTTCTAGTCTCGGCGTTTTCGACCTTTAGCCGGTCACTTTCTTCCTGAAACCGCTTTAGTTCGCTTTCTGTATCGCGGATAGACTTGAGAATCGAAGCCTGTTCCGTTGAGTTATTCTCAAGATAGTTGCTGAGAGAGGCGATCTGTTGCTCATGATAGCGGATGGAATTCTCCGCGCGATCCAGCTGCAAGCGTATATCTGACTGCTCTTGACGCAATCTTTCGAGTTCGGACTCAATTTTCTCTCGGTCTTCAACCGCCGCTCGGTAAGTTGTCTCTTTCGCTTGTAAGGCCGCTGCAACTTCTGTTTCACTGGCCCGCAGATTGGCGAGTTTTCTCTCGGTCTCTTCCAGCAGATGGGAATAGCGCTTGAAATCGAGGGAGAAACGAATCCGCTGAAGCTCCCGAAAATCCTGGCGAAGTTTCCGGTATCGACGTGCCTTAGCCGCCTGTCGTTTTAGCGACCTGAGCTGCCTCTCGACCTCTGAAATGATGTCATTTACTCGCAAGAGATTTTGCTGAGCCATCTCCAGTTTTAACTCGGCACTGCGTCGTTTACTCTTATAGCCGGTGATCTCTGCCGCCTCTTCGATGATCGCCCTTCTATCCAGGGGCTTGGCCGTCAAGAAAGAATCGATTTTGCCTTGAGCGATCAATGCATAAGTGGCGAATCCAAGTCCTGCCACCTCCATAAACTTTTGCACATCCATCAAGCGACAGCGCCGCTGATTGATGAAGTAGTGGCTTTCACCGGAACGGTAGTATTCACGACTAATCTCAACGATCTCGTCGAGAATTTCCTCTCCCTGCCACAAGAGCGCCTGATCACTGGAGCGCCGCAGTCGCAGCCGGACTTCCGCTTTGCCCAGTTGCTTGCGCTTCTCTGAGCCGTTGAAAATGACATCTTCCATCTTCTGGCCGCGCACATTGCGCGCCGTATGCGCACCCAGCACCCAGCCGATGGCATCTGACAGATTCGACTTGCCGCAGCCGTTGGGTCCCACAACTGCTGTGATCCGGTCCGTGAAATTGATGATGGTCTTATCCGCGAATGATTTAAAACCGATAAGTTCCAGCGAATCGATTCTTAGCATAAGCGACAATCCCGCTGACGGAGTCCGGCCAACGACTTCTTTCCTTCAATATGAGACACGTAGAAACACTCACTTAAACCTGATAGTGCCCGAAAATACCTGTTGCTGACCGGCGCCATCATGACATTCTCCACTGACAATAAGTAAAGAAGAAAAGTAAACCATCGCCGATCGATGCGCGTCTATAGAGTCAGGAGCCTCATGTTGCAGCCTGCGAAACTCCTTGGTCATTCTATCTGACAAAGGATGGGGGAGCGATTTCGAGGTCTCGCGCCGGTTGGCCCGAATCAGTGGAAGAGAGCCGTTGTCCGGACCCCGCAAGAGGTGACTGGCCACGGCTGCTAAATCTTGACGGCTAAAATTGCAAATCGGTATATTCTAAAGGCAAAGCCCGAAAAATCCTGGGTTAAAAGAGGTTTATTCCAAAATGATGTCTTCTTCTTTCCGAGTTGCCCTTCTAGTGCTGCTTTTCTGCCCTTCCCTCGCGGGGGCTCAGAGTGCAGACTTTCTTCCGTTGAATATGGTAAAAGCCGGCATGATCGGCGAGGGCAAGACTGTATTCCAGGGCACGCAAGTCGATACTTTCGATGTTGAGATCCTTGGTGTACTGGAGAATATCGGACCTAAGCGGAGCCTGATTCTGGCCAGACTGTCTGGAGATAAGCTGGAAAAGACCGGTGTTTTCGCCGGGATGTCGGGAAGCCCGGTCTATATCGATAACCGCCTGATTGGTGCAGTTGCCTATGCTTTCCCGTTTGCCAAGGAACCGATAGCCGGGATTACACCTATTGAGGAGATGGTGGATATTTTTAAAGAAGGAACTCCTCCATCCAATACGAGGCTGGCTAAAAGCTTGAATCTTCAACAGCTCTACCAAGTTTCATCATTTTCCGATCTTTTCGGCTTCTGGGATCCTGCACATCTGCAAGGAGAACCTCCGGATGAGACTTTTGGAACTTTCGGTGGCTTCCAGCCCATCGCCACTCCCCTGAACTTGGGAGGATTTACAACGGAAACAGTCAGAGCTTTCGCTTCGCAGTTTGATCGCCTCGGCCTGGTTCCCGTTTTTGGAGCCGGAAACACCAGACTAAACGATTTTTCGGATGCGCCGCTCGAGCCAGGATCAACGGTCGGGGTTCAGTTGATCCGGGGCGACATGAACATCAACGCGAGCGGAACGGTGACGCACATTAGTGGCGATAAAATTTACGCGTTTGGACACCCCTTCCTGAGCATGGGTTATACCGACATGCCGCTGACGAAAGCAGGCGTACTGACGGTAATTCCCAGCATAATGACTAGCCAGAAGCTCTCTGCGACCGGTGGCATCGTCGGGAGTATCCGTCAGGATCGAGCGACCGGAATAATGGGGATCAAGGGTGCCCAACCCAAGATGATTCCGGTTAACGTTCGCCTCCGAACCAGTCGCCACGAAGATAAGAACTACCGCTATGAGATCGTCAGCGACAAGTTCTTGACTCCTTTCCTAATGACGTTTACCGTGCACAGCAGTATTACGGCCTCGGAACGTTCGATTGGAGGCCAGACTCTGCAGGTTAAGTGCACGATTTCGCTGAAAGACCAGCCGAAGATTCGTTTTGAGAACAGTGTTTCTGACGTGGCGAGTTCGCCGGCGCTGGCGGCCATTACCGCAGCATCGCCTGTACACTTTCTGCTGAACAGCGGGTTCGAAGACGTTGTCATGGAAGGAATCGATCTAGAAATCAAGGCAGTGGAAAGTACCCAGGAAGCGACGCTGGACAAAGTCTGGCAAGACCGTATAAAAGTGCGTGCGGGGGAGGAAGTCGGAATCACTGTGTTCTTGCGAAAGCCGAATGGTGAAGTGATTAGCGACAGGTATCCAGTCAAGATTCCTGAAGACACACCGGCTGGACCGCTCAAAATCCTGATCGGCGACGGCATTTCTGTCAGCCGCCACGACGCACTTATCGAGTCCGGAGAATTCATCCCAGAGAATCTCACACAGCTTGTGAAGGCCATCAATAACCTGAAAAAGAATGACCGATTCTATATTCGCCTGTTTCGCGAACAAGAAGGAGCAGTAATCGCCGGACACGGTCTGCCCAATCTTCCCCCTTCGTTGCTGGCGCTGTATAAGTCTCAGAAAACATCCGGTGATGCTCGCCCGATCAATCGCGTAGTATACGTTGAGCACGAACTCCCTTCCACAGACTACGTGCTGTCCGGGGAAAAAGTCATTCAGGTCGAAGTGGAAGGTTGATCCGATCGAACAACTTGCAGGTTCGTCCCCAGCGTTCCCGACAAGAGGGACTGCCCAATAGTTCGCCGTCAGCCTTAAGTTCTTCCAGAAAATCACTGATGTTTCAGACCCGACCATAGCGTTGAGGATAAGTTTGAATGATTCGATTTAGATATTTGATTCTCTTATTGTGGGTGAGTGTCATATGTTCACTCCCTCTTTTTGCAACCCATCCCCAGACGGTTCAGTTCTCCACGGCACAACAGTTTCTGAGAGGAGATTTTCAAGGCATCTCAGTCTCTAGCGATGGTCGACTGATTCTTGCACCCTCGCTGGAGGAAGTATTCGATACTGAACAACCTTTTATCTACTCTGCTGTGTTGAGCCAGTCCGGGGATCTTTACGTCGGCACGGGAAGCAACGGCAAGATCTACAGGATCGGCACAGATGGAAGCGGAAGTGAGTTTGCAACCCTTCCAGAACCAGGTGTTTATGCGCTGGCGATCGATTCGCAAAATCGGATATTGGCAGCGACCGGCCCGGATGGAAAGGTCTACCGGATCGATTCACAGGGTCAGGAAACCGTTTTTTACGACCCGGATGAAAAGTACATCTGGTCGATGGTGCTTGGCCCCAGTGGTGACCTCTACGTGGGGACAGGGCCAAGGGGGAGAATATATCGTGTCAATGCTCAGGGTAACGGAAGCCTGTTCTACGACAGTAGCGAGACTCATATCATGTCGCTGGGTCTTGATCCCGAGAATAGTCTCCTTGCCGGAACGGCCCCCGGCGGCCTCCTGATTCGGCTCTCTTCGTCAGCCCAGCCTTTTGTCTTATATGACTCGAACCTGGAAGAGATCAAGGCGATCACCGTTGACCGCTACGGTGTGATCTATGCGGCAGCGCTGTCATCGGGCCCTCCTGCCCCTCCCAGCGATGGTCAAAAGGCTTCTTCGTCTCCTCCTGAATCGGCCGCGGGAACAGAAGCCACTGAGTCGACGGTAGAAATCTCCGGCACAGCTAAAGGAGGACGATTGGAGGTTTATCGAATCAGCCGGGATTTAATGGTCGAAACGATCTACAGTTCAGCAGATCAACTTGCCTTTGATCTCCTGGTTCGCGATGACGGCAACCTTCTCGTGGCCACTGGAGATCAAGGAAGAATCCTTTCGATCAGTCCGCAGCGGTTTACGACCCTCCTGGTGGACAGTCGCGAACAGCAGGTCACTCGAATGCTGGAGCATGCCGGCACCCTGTATGCTATTACCAGTAATCTGGGAAAGGTTCTCAAAGTGACAGCCCAACCCACCGAGAAAGGCAGCTACGAATCGGAACCAATCGACGCTGGAATGATCGCCGACTGGGGAGTATTGAGGTGGACCATTCACAATCCTGCTAGCACCGATATCGCCTTTGCCACACGATCAGGAAACACAGAAAAGCCCGACCAGACCTGGAGCGAGTGGTCAACTCCGTACTCCCTGCCAAGTTCTGCCATTTCTAGTCCTCCGGCCCGCTACTTGCAGTGGAAAGTCGAAATCGGCCCTGGGTCACGATCCGGTTCTCTCGTTTCTCAGACGAATGCAATTGATATGGTGAGTGTCTCCTATATGCAGCGTAACGTAGCGCCCGAGGTGCGTTCGATTTCGATTTTTGCACCGGGTATCGCGCTGATGAAGTTTCCGCCGAATAATCAAATGGGAGTTCAGCCAGGTGGTCCTGACGGTGCACATGCTCGCTCGCTACCCCGCTCGATCCGGGATCTGGATACGCAGCGAGGAGTCCCTCCCCCGCGAAAAATCTACAGCCCGGGTGCTCGTAGCTTCACGTGGGAAGCAAGCGACGCAAACGACGATGACCTCATCTATTCGATCTATCTGCGAAGGGAAGGTGAATCGAACTGGCGGCTGCTCAAGGAAGGGGTCGAGGAAAACAACTACACTCTTGATGGAGCCAGCTTTCCCGATGGAACTTATTTCTTGCGTGTCGTAGCTTCCGATAGCCCGAGCAATCCACCTGATAAAGCCCAACAGAGTGAACTGATCAGCTCGGCTTTCACAATCGCAAATGCTGGACCAAAAATTGAAACTGAAACGCCCCGGGTTCAGGGAAACCAGGCAACTGTCCGTTTTAAAGCCACAGTGCAGACAGGATCACTCTATCAGGCAGAATACTCCGTGGATGGCCTGAACTGGCTGATTGTCTTTCCTGAGGATGGAATTGCCGATGAAACGGAAGAGGAATTCACATTCTCACTATCTGACCTGCAGTCGGGGAGCCATTTAGTCTCTATCCGTGTTGTGGACAACAATGGCAATCTCTCAGCCAGTCAGGTTGAGGTATCGATTCCCTGAAGGGAAAACAGAGACTTACAGACCGGTGCGGGCATCGTACCAGACATCGATCTTTTGGAACGAATAGATCAAGAACTGGCGGGGCACACGCGGGGACCGGTCAAATCGGGCATTTTGCAAGGTCAAATTAACCGCCTGCAGCAGATCATCGCTTTTTGGATAAACCAGGATGTCGCCGATTCGTGCGTGACCTTCCGGTGTGATCTCCGCAATCAAGGAAAGTGAATCTTCATAAGGTAGTTTCCAGGCAGCCTCGACCAGGTCCCGAATCTGGCTCCGGTTCTGTTCTACCTCTACAGACTCAACGATGAACACGTCACGATTACTTTCCGGCCAGTCTTCGAGGGAAAAGACATAAAAATTCGATGGTTGAATCTCACCCGGAGCGAAGTGACTGAAAATTAACGCAAAAAAGAGAAAGGTTACAGGAGTTGCCGTAAGCTTGGACCAGATGTACTTGCGATCTGTGTCTCTCCAGAGAGTGTAGAGCGCGTCCCACAACTGGGCAGCCACCATTCCCAAGTTGCGGTTACGTCGACGCTGCACTTGTTTCCAGATATGCTGGCTGTGCGCTTCTGGCATTGTGATGCGACTTGCCAGTGTCTTCCGGATCATCAGAAACTCACTGTACAGTCCCCGGCAATCAGGACACCGATCAAGATGAGACTGGATCGCAGTCATCTCCTGAACATTCAACTGCATATCGAGGTAGTCATGGATCGAGTCTCGAAATGTCTGACACCTCATAATGATCCCTCTCGATGAGAAAGCAGCAACTGCCGAAGTTGCTCTCGTCCCCGAGCTATTCGAGACTTTACCGTACCCACATTGGTACCGGTGATCTTTGCAATCTCTTCATAGCTTAAGCCCTCTACATCACGCAGAGTAACGGCGGCCCGCTGTTCGAATGGTAGGTTCTTCAAACTCTCATGGAGCACCTTCTGTAATTCCTGGCTGTACAGATCTTGTTCGGGAGAAGGCATTCTGCTCGCCGATTCGGGCAGGTTCGGCTCATTGCCGTTCGCATCAATATTCAACGAGAGTGTGTGATTCTTGAAACGGCGTTTCCACCAACGATTACGATTGGCAGCCTGATTGAAGCATACGCGATACAACCACGTCTTGAGAGAGCAATCTCCCCGGAAGGACGCGATTTTTCGAAACAACACAAGAAAGACTTCTTGTGTGATATCCATCGCCTCAGCCTTATCGGCAAGCAGTCGATAGGAAAGGCGATACACCATATCCTTGTACAGATGGAAAACTTCCGCAAAAGCCTCCTCGTCGTTCTCTTTCAGTCGAACGACAAGATCTTCACTCTCCTCGAAGGGAATTCCAGAACTTATTGAGCGGGTCAGTTCTCCCATTTTTCGGACCAGGTCTTAATATTATGGCACGAACGCGCGAGCCGTAGGGCTATTTTCCGATTGGCGAGGGTTTTTTTACCCCAGCTTGCCCTTCCTGCTGAAAACGGTTCTTTCTTTAATTAGATGGCTCTAAGGGGGAAAAGTTCCATCCCTCTTATTAGACCTCAAAAAGCAGGACCAACGATATCGAAGGAACGAAGAGAAAGAGAGATGAAATGCCTCGTCGACGACTGACAAAGTGGGGCCGTCACACACGTGAACTCGAAACCTCGGAACTGCCTAGGCCAACCGACGAACTCAGCTTTTTCGCACCAGAACGGTTTCGCTCGTCACCGTAATGTTCACCGTTACAGAAGATGGATCGGAGGATGTAATCTGCAAGGGAGCGTTAAGATTAAACTTCGGGAGGGACAGCGTATAACTGCCCGGGGGAACGGATGCTCCTGCAACACCAACGCTACCGTTAAAATTGATTCGAGAAGTGTTATATGACTGACCGGTTTCCTGGTTCCTGAGGATGAAGCTCAGATTAGCAAATGTGTAAATATCAAAATCGACATTTGCTTGCTTGGAAACCCGTATCGTTACTCGCCGTGGGGCAGCCGCCTGGCGTGCTCGCTCCTGGCGATCAATTCTTCTCTGGGCGACCTGCTGGATAGTCTCGCCGGCATGCTGCTCCAGAAGGCTGGCATACTGGGAACTCACTTCATCGACCGCTTCATTTACAATCTGAAGCAATTCGTCGTTGCCTTTCTGAACAAAAACACCATACTCGATTGTACCGAGCGTCTCGGGAATGATCTCCATGTGATCGGCTCCGGGCAGGGTCGCCAGCGCAAAAGCAGCCAGATGACGATCATCAATAATGGCATCTATTTCAGCGCGCCGCAAAGCCAGAACGGCATCATCGAGAGTACCGAATCCTGTGATTTTGGCGGATGGGTACTTGGCTCGGACAAACTCTTCCACGCCGGTTCCGCTTCTCACACCGATACGGGCTTCCGCCAGGTCTTCTAGCGAGAGGTCATTTTGAGCAGGATTCAGGACGGTGACCAGTTCGGCCTCATGATACGGTTTCGAAATCGCAAACTCCTCTTTCCGTCCTTCGGTTATCGCGAGAGCACCGATTGCAAACTGGGCTTCACCGCTTTTTACGGATCCGAGTACGGTGGAACTGGTTCGGTTCAGCCAGACGGCCCGGAGCGTTCCTTCTCCAAAGGCGGGCAGCCGTCCTTCGATTTTTCGAACAATCAAGTGGGCCACTTCGGCATCAGGCCCCACTTTATCGCCATGCTGCTGGTAGAGGATTGGAGGTTCAAAAGGAACAGCCGAGACGTAGACCACCTTGTCACGCTGAACCTTAGCAAGGCCTCCGCCGTTCCCGTTCCCGCCGCACGCGGCGAGAATTCCCAATCCAATTAACACCAATGCAGTGGTGATCGATCGATAACTATCCATCGCACTCAAGTCCTCTTTTTATCCCCTTGCGGCTGGGACAGGCCGATCCCAAACCTGAAGGTGCATAAATTAACATGAAAGTATCCGTCCGCACAATCACGGTCGCTCTCTACCGAGAACTCCAAACTGGTCTGTATATGTGGCGCCAAAATCCCAAGATCCGGAGGGCCGGATAAGAGAACTCGATTCAGAAAAGAAATATCAAGCCGGATTGCGGCTTCAAACGTAGAAGGGGTTTTCGCCAGTGCTGTGATCCGTCGTGTCGACCACTTCTTCGATTTCAGGTATCACTTCACGAATTCTTGCCTCAACTCCTTGTTTCAGCGTCACATCTACCATGCCACATCCATGGCAGCCGCCACCGAAGTTCAGGTATACCTTATTATCACGGACTCCTACCAGGCTGATATGGCCACCATGCGCGGCAACAGCCGGGTTCAATTCGCTGTCTAGAAGGAACTGGACACGGTCCGCTACGGGTCCCGACAGGTCTGTACGTGGACCGGAGCCAATACGGGGAGTCTCCGGCTTGTTCGGGTTATTGAACTTGAACCCGCTTCGAACGATACGGTCTTCGTAATCGATTGTGGCACCGTTCAGATTCCTGGCGCTTCCGGGGTCCACGACTAAGTGGATGCCGCTGACCTGGTGAAGAATATCTTCCGGAGTCTGCTCTTCCAATGAGATCAAGCGCATCGAATACTTGAAATCGGTTCCCCCACTGACACGAGCTTCCAGCCGCAGCGCATTCTTTTCAGATTGACTCTCCAGAGCAGCCCGAATTTTCTCCGCTGCCTCATCCGTCAGGGTGATCTGAAATGCCAGGGGGACTTCCTTTGCTACATTCTCCATGATCGGATAGTGTACCAAGTCTGTCATTTTTGTGTAAACCAGGATCGACCACCTGCTGATTGAACCACCAGAACGGATCACTTTCTCAGAAATTTGACAACCTTTCCACCATGACGGCTCTCGTTGCCTTGACGCTCAATGCCGGCGTTCCGTATGTTTAGCCACTGTAAGTTGTTGAAAATGGGTCGTTGCTGTGCGGTTTGGAAGTCGTTTCGCCGCTGTCGCGTCGATCCGAAACAATATTTGTTCTTTAGTCTTCGTCAGTCTGTATCGAGTCACGGTGAAGAGATCGAGAGATTAAAGAAGGAGAGGCTTATGCCAAGGAACCCTGCTACAGCTAAAGTTCTGAGAGCCTTTGACTCAGCGTTGTGTTTCACCGCTGAAAAGGCCTTCAACACGATCCAGTTTTTCAATCAGTTTCGACCGGCTCCCTCGTTTACGCCGAAGTGGTCCGATAAGCCGATGCTCAAATCCTGGGAAAAGAGCAAGCCTAAACTCGGCTGGCCCCGAGAAACTGATTCTCTTTGCCCGAAATGTGTCATCGAAGCCCGCGAAAAGATCCTCAATGGCGAGGAAGATTATCGCGTTTTGATCGAAGAAAAAGTGGGTGAGATTAAAGCGACCATTCTAGAAAGAGATGGCCAGGTTTGGATGGTTAAAGAATGTCCGATTCACGGCCGATTCGAAGACATGATGGCCATCGACAAGAATTTTCTAAAGTGGATTGAATCAAATTTTCCAGGTCGCGATATCCGAGCTCATAACGATGAGAACTTACACAACCACGGTTCGAGTAGCATCAAACACGGGCGTGGAGCGGTGTTGACGATAGATCTGACCAATCGCTGCAACATGATGTGCGACCCTTGCTTCATGGATGCTAACCAGGTTGGCTTTGTTCACGAACTGGAATGGGAAGATATCAAGGAGATCCTGGATAATGCTGTTAAGATCAAACCCAGGCGTCAGATGTCCGTCCAGTTCTCGGGAGGCGAACCGACTATCTCGCCCCATTTTTTCCGGGCCATCCGTTACGCACGTAAGGTCGGGTACAACAGTGTTCAGGCCGCAACCAACGGAATCGAGTTTGCCAAGGACATTAACTTCGCTCGTAGAGCCGCCGAAGCCGGGCTGCGGTTCACTTATCTGCAGTTCGACGGTATCGGGAATGATGCCAACAGCCATCGGCATATCGGCAACCTGTTTGACGTAAAGCTGCGGGCGATCAACAACATCCACGCTGCTGGCGTAGAAATCGTTCTGGTCACGACATTGGTCAATGATGTCAATAACGACCAGGTCGGCCCGATTATCCGGTTTGCGCTGGATAATCCGAAGAAAATCGCTTTTATTGCCTTCCAGCCGGTTTCCTTTACCGGGCGCGATGAGATGATCACCGACGAGCGTCGCATGCGACAGCGCTACACGCTTTCTCATCTGGCCTACGATGTAAAGAAGCAGACCGGGCTTACCGAACCTTTGCGAGACTGGTTTCCTCTGTCTCTGATGGGAACCTTTGCTGACTTCGCCGATTTGGCCCATGGTCCTGACTCAGAATGGGGCCAGGTCAGTTGCGGCTGCCATCCCAACTGTGGTGTCGGTACCGCCATCATGATCGATAAGGAAACAGGTGAGTCGAGACCGGTACCCGAGTTTCTCAATATCCCTGGTCTGATTGAAGATACCAAGAAAATCACCGATGCCGGGCGCAATAAATGGTTCAGCAACTTCATGATGGGCCTGGCCTTGCTCAAGAATTACAGTCCCAGTAAAGCGCCCAGCCGCTTCACACTGTGGGATATGCTGAAGAAGTTCGACAAGAGCTTCGGTCTTACAGGTAGAGACTACGGCAAGAACTTCGGCGACGAAGCAAAGGAACGACGCAAGGATCCGTGGAACTTCCTGTTCATTGCCGGCATGTGGTTCCAGGATCTGTTCAATTATGACTTCCGTCGCACCGAAATGTGCATTATTCCGTACGGAACCCAGGAAGGTGAGATCTCCTTCTGTGCGTACAACACTGGCCACGGCTGGAGAAACATCATCGAACATATGCACATGAATGCGACCGTCGCAAAGTGGTATGAGGAGCATGGCCGCCACGAGATTTTCGCCGGCGGCAAGAATGTCGAGCTCTCCAGTTACGAGCACTCACTCAGTCTGAATCCGCAAGATGTGGCCAGAGTGAGGCAGAAAACTGATAAGCCTCAAACCGCTCGCGATGAAAAGCTGATGAGACGGAAGGCAGCCCGGGAGGCGGCCCTGGTCCGGGAGTACTATGAAGAAATGGTTCTCCAGAAGAAGAAGCAGAACGACAATCTCGTGGACATCACCATTAATTAGCGCTCCTGTTGGAGGCCGATCGATAACCCCAAGAGGGACCTGGTAACCACCGGGTCCCTCTTTTGTTGTTCTGTAACTTCCGGAGGGCATGGCACGAGCGGCCCGGATGCGATGAATTCGGATGACAGGACGACTCTCCGCTGACGAACCTTTCCCCACACCGAGGTCAGCGAGTGATTCTGGTGTTCCCATAAGAGCGCTTGTCGCAGACAATCATTCCAGGTTTCACAGACGTTGGCCGAAGAATCAGTCCAATCGCTTGTGAAAACGCAGTGAACTCAGCCAGATCATGGCGACTCCAAACACCAAGAGTGCCAGCAGTTGTGGCCAAAGGATTTGGAAACCAATTCCCTTCAGGAAAACGCCACGCGTGATCTCCAGGTAGTAGCGCATGGGATTGAGATAGGTTAGGTACTGGATTGCCAGTGGCATGTTGCGGATGGGAAATGCAAAGCCGGACAACATGAATGTCGGCATGAAAAAGAAAAAGGATCCCATCATAGCCTGTTGCTGAGTCCCGGACAGTGTTGAGATGAGGAGACCTGCGCCCAGCGTGGTCAGAAGGAAGAGACCAGAGGCCACCAGCAGCAGCCATGCCGAGCCACGGAAGGGAATTCCGAAGACTAACAAGGCCAGGCCGGTCACCAGGACCACTTCCAGCAAACCAACGACTGCGAAAGGAAGGGTCTTCCCCAGCATCAGCTCTATCGGGCGGATAGGAGTGACCATCAACTGCTCCATGGTTCCGATCTCCTTCTCGCGAACCACTGCCATGGCGGTCAACATAACCGTCACCAGACCGATGATGTTGACCACTACGCCGGGGATGTAGTAATCACGGCTCTCTAGATTCGCATTGAACCAGACCCGCGACTCGAGGTCGACGCCTGCTGAACGAATAGAATCGCTACGTTCGGTACCTTCCCGAGACACAAACTCAGCAATGAGCTGGCGGACATAACCACTAATGATCGATGCCGTATTGGAGTTGGTTCCATCCACCAGAACCTGGACACGAGCCGGCTGCTGCCGGTGAACCTGTCTTGAGAATCCAGGAAGCAGCCTCACAACGGCACGAACTGCTCCGCGGTCTAGCAGAGCTTGGATCTGCTGATCATTCTCGGGATAAGCAGTGATTCGAAAATAGCGGGATCCGTCAAAGGCGGCCTCGAGCTGACGGCTCACAGAGGTTTGATCCTGGTCTACCCAAGCGATCGGATTGCTTTCGATATCCAGGTTGACCGCGTATCCGAAGATGATCAGCTGAATGAGAGGAGGACCAATGAGCAAAATCCTCATTCTTGGCGCTCGCAGGGTCTGATAGACCTCCTTGCGAATGATGCTTTGAATGCGTCGTTTCATCGCAATCCTCTTGCCGTTTCTCAGGCGATTTTTGCCTTCACTCTATGAATAGTGACAAGGAAGACCGCGAGGGCAAAGCCGGTCAAAAAGAATAACTCGATCCCCACCACCTCCAGACCCACTCCTTTTAAAAAGACGCTCTTAAGGACACTGATGTAGTAGCGGGCGGGAACCAGATAAGTAGCCATCTGAACCGGAAAAGGCATACTCTCAATGGCAAAGATAAATCCAGACAAGAGGAAGGCAGGCAAGAAGGAGGTGATCATACCCATCTGGTAGGCCATTAACTGAGTCCTGGCCACGGCGGAGATCAGTATCCCCCAGCATAGTGCTCCGAAAAGGAAAAGGAGGGAACTCAAGGCCAGCAATAGCAAGCTTCCCCTCAAAGGGATTGAAAAAACGAGCACTCCGACGACCACCGCCACCAGCGTATCGACTATACCAAGACCGAAATAAGCGGACATCTTTCCCAGCACCAGTTCAGCAGGCCGTACTGGAGTCGATAGGAGCTGCTCCATCGTACCCATTTCCCACTCACGGGCGAGCGTCAGGGAAGTCAGGAGAGCCGCAATGATCATTAGAATGACAGCAAGAAGGCCGGGCACGATGTAATTTCGCGATTCCAGCTCCGGGTTGTACCAGACTCTCAACTCAGGTTGCACCGGGTCACTCCCGGCCCCGCTTGAAAGGAGGTCTTTCTCAAACATCCGAAAAATGGACTGAGCGTAGCCGAGCGCTATTGACGCTGTATTCGAATCACTACCATCGAGCAGAAACTGGACCTGTGCCCGCCGGCCGGACCGTAGTTCCTTCGAGAAGTTTGCCGGAACCACCAGGGCGCCCATCGAGTCCCCTCGATCAATCCAGTTTTCCATCACCCTGGAGTCGTCAAAGCCACCCACGACCTGAAAGTACTGAGATCCCTCGAAATACGATATCAACAGCCGACTATCTGGTGAATTGGAATTGTCTTGGATCAGAACAGGAATTCGGTCCACATCCAGGGTGAGAGCGTAACCGAACAAGAGTAGCATCACTGCCGGAAGGGCGAGAGCCATCGTCAGGCTTCGCGGGTCGCGCAGAATATGTAGTATTTCCTTTCGGGAAATGGCGATTGTCCGTGACAGCTTCACTTTTCCGATTCCTGTTCAATTAGAGACACAAATACGTCTTCCATTTCCGGCTGAATCACTTCCAAACCCAGGATATCGATCTGTTCAGCTGTCAGGACCGTCTGTACTACTTCTCTCGCACGAGCCTGATCCCGAACGCGCAAATGAAGATCCCCACCAAAAACAGAAACATCGAGAAACTCGGGTCTACCCTCAAGCAGGCGAAGGGCTTCCAGACTATTTGAGCTCGACAGCCTCAAGAACGTGTCGGAAGTAACGTAATCTCGAAGTGAGTCCGGAGTGTCCATGGCAATGATTCGTCCCGCATGCATCAGTGCCAGTCGGTCACAATATTCCGCCTCGTCCATATAATGCGTGGTAACGAAAACTGTGGTGCCCTCTTCAGATAACTGGTAGATCAAATCCCAGAACTGCCTTCGAGCGATCGGATCTACCCCGGAAGTCGGCTCATCGAGGAACAGGATTGGCGGTCGATGAAGGGTTGCGCAGCCAAGCGCCAGTCGTTGCTTCCATCCCCCGGGGAACTGGTCAGTCACCAAATGCCTTTGTTCGACCAAATCCATTTGCTGAAGAATCTCCTCCTTTCGGCCTCTTACCCGGTGCACAGGAACGCCGTACACTCCAGCGAAGAATTCGAGGTTTTCCTCAACCGTTAACTCACGGTAGAGAGAGAACTTCTGTGACATATAGCCAATCCTCTTCTTGATTTCTTCAGGCTGAGTGGCTATGTCGTACCCTAACACCCTTCCAGACCCTTCGGTGGGCTGCAGAATTCCACAAAGCATCCTAATAGTGGTGGACTTGCCGGCACCGTTACTTCCCAGGAAGCCGAAGACCTCTCCGCGGCGGACCCGAAAAGTGACTCCATCTACCGCAACGAAGCCCGAAAACACCTTTGTCAGCTTGTCTGCCTCGACAGCAAATTCTTCAGTCACCGACCTTCCGCTCCTCTTTTCTCACCAGCGCAATGAAAAGATCTTCGAGGGGTGGATCTATCGATTCGATATCACAGGGACCGACAGATTCATCCTCCAGCTTCTTTTTGAGCTCTGCTATGGAAGTTTGGTGGGGATCAAAGAAAACATGAAGCGCCCTGCCCGAGGATTCGACGCTGAGAACTCCCTTATGACCAATTAAATATGACCGGGCTTTTCGGTTGTCGCGGCATTCGATGCGAAGAAATTTCTCTGGCAAAGAAGCAGGTAATTGAGCGGGTGCACCTGTCTGAATGAGACGGCCCCGATAAAGGAGAGCAACTGAATTACAGCGTTCTGCTTCGTCCAAGTACGCTGTGCTGACGATAACCGTCAACCCTTCTTTGACGAGGCGGTAAAGAATTGACCAGAAATCTCGCCGGGAGACGGGATCTACTCCGTTTGTAGGTTCGTCAAGCAGCAGGAGCGGGGGATTGTGGAGTAAGGTGCAAGTCAGAGCCAGTTTCTGCTTCATTCCTCCGGATAAGTGACCCGCGCGTCGGTTCCGAAAAGCCTCCATTTTCGTCACCGCCAGCAGGTAATCCGACCATTCCTGTCGCTTCCCCGGATCGAGGCCATACAAATCAGCATAGAAACGAATGTTCTCATCCACGGTAAGATCAGAGTAAAGTCCGAACTTCTGGGCCATGTAACCGATTCGGTCTTTCACTCTCTGCGTCTCACGCGCCACGTCACAGCCGGCAACTGAAGCGGTTCCTGCCGTTGGACTTAAAAGACCGGCCAGCATTCTCAAGGTAGTCGTTTTTCCTGCCCCGTCGGGACCGACCAAACCAAAAATGACGCCTTGCGGAATCTTCAGAGTCAGGGCGTCCACGGCCGTAATGTCTCCGAAAGTCCGAGTCAGATCATTGAGCGAAACAAAGTCCAGGCTCGATTTGAAGTCACCACCAGGTGAAGATATCTTTTCTTGCTTCAGGTCCTTCCGAGTACGCAGCTGAATCACGAAGTAACCTCCTCGTCGAGGAGAATTTCTGCATCTGCAGGCATGTTTAGTTTCAGCTCCTGATTGGGGTTCTTCAAAACAATCTTGATCCGATAAACGAGCCTGACCCGCTGCTCCTGCGTCTGGATCTGGCGAGGCGTAAACTCGGCTTCTGAGGAGATAAAAGAGACATGTCCGGAATACACTCTGTCGGGGTAAGAATCGGTCGTTACCCGAGCCGGTGCGTTCAGTTTGATCCGACCCAGGTCAGTCTCGTTGATGTAGCCTCGGAGCCAGGGATTTTCGAGGTCACCCAGACTGATCACAGAAGAACCTGCAGTCACGACTTCCCCGGCTTCTCTCAACTTGGAAAGAACAACTCCACTGATAGGAGCCGTCAAGACACAGTCCTGAACCCTCGTCTCGACGAGTTCCAGATTGGCCTGAGCCCGCTCAATTTCCGCTGCAAGCGTGGCCCTGACCTGCAGATTACGTTCGATCTCCAGTCGTCCCGATTTCGCCAGTCGGATTCCTGACCGGGCCTGAGCGACTCTGGCGCGAGCCAGCTCTATCTCCTCCTGACGTGGCCCCTCACGCACCAGGTCAAGTCTCTGGCGAGCTTCAATCAATGCCGCCCTGGCTGTTTCGAAGGAGGCCCGAGCAGCATCATAGTCTGCTTTCGATAAATCTTCTTGAGAGAAGAGCTGTTGCGCTCGCTCCCAATCTCCTCCCGCCCTCTCAAAAACTGCCCTAGCCCTTTCCAAAGCCGCTTCCGCCTGCTCGATTTCTTGAGGACGAGAACCAGACTCCAGCTGGCGCAGCTGAGCCTGGGCCTGTTCGAGTGCGGCCTGCTGATTCTGAAGTTCCCCTTGCAGCTTTTCTCTCAGAAACTCGATGTGCCGATCCTGTTCTTGCAGGCGCGACCGGGCTGAAGTGAGGACAGCGAGTGCTTCCTCTCGCTGCCTTAGTAAGGCTTCGTTGTTCAGGCGAGCAATCACCGCTCCTGCTTCGATGTGATCCCCTTCGCTGACCGTCAGTTCAACAATCTCCCCGGATAGGGGAAAACTCAGAAGGACTTCGGTAAGCTCTATGTTCCCCGACACGATAATGGAGTTCCCCCGCTCTTCGGGTTGCAAGGCCCACCAGACAACGAGGCCCACCAGTACCACTAGGATTCCTATGAAGACGGGTTTTCCTGGGCGCATGATTTTCTCCCTTTTCAAGGCAACAAGACGAAGCTCTCGATAGTGCCCGTCGAATTGGCAAGCTCGAGACGCGCCAGATTGTACTTAAAGAGCGCTTGTACTCGGTTGTCCCGAGCCCTTTCCAACCTCGTCTGTGCCTCCGCGACCTCAAGACTCGTCGTAACTCCGGCCTGGTATCGACGTCGGGCCCTTTCCAGTTCATCTTCTGCCAGTGCCTGGCCCTTCCGGGAGACTTCCAGCTGCGCATGCGCGACCTCGACGTCCTCCAGAGCCTGTCGGACTTCCAGCTCGATCTGATCTCGAAGGTCGTCCAACTGGAGGCGCTGCTGCTTCAAGCGCGCCGCCTGAAGGGCGGTGTCGGCTTCGATTGTGCCTCCATCAAAGATCGGAAAGCGGAGGGATAACCCGGCAGTCCAGGTAGGAATGGCTTCTCCGGGTTCCGTACCGATGGTCCCGTAATCAGCAAACGCCGCCACCCTGGGGAGACGCTTCAATCGCGCCGATTGGTGTCGCAGTTCGGCTTCTTCGACTTCTTTGAGACGAGACTGCAAGTCCGACCGCGAAGAGAAGGCGAGAGCCAGTAACTCTTCCAGAGAAGGAGGACTTTCCTCTGCCGTTTTAAGTGTGCCGGAAAGTCGCACTGGACGATTCAGGTCCAGGCCAATCAGACGAAGAAGGACAAGGATACTGTCTCGAAGCGCGTTCTCGGCTTCGAGTTCCTGTTGCAGTTCATGCGAAAGCTGGACGTCAGCTCGCGTCACTTCAATCCGGGTTCCAGTGCCGGCTTGCAACTGATCCTCGGCCAGGCGCTTCAAGCTACGGGCCAGTTCTGTATTGGCTTTTGCCACTGCCAGACGTTCACGTGCCAGCAAACCGTAGAGAAAGGCCCGCGCGACGTCAGTGGCAGTTTCGTCCCGCGTCCGGTCATGATTTCGCTGTGCGGCTTCGACCGCCACCTTGCTGGCCTTAAGATTCCATAAACCGGACAAGTCTAGCAAGGCTTGACTTACTGAACCCCGAGCGTCGAAAGTACCGAAAGGACCGACCAATGTAGGCGGACGGAAACTCTCAAAAGCACGCAAACCAATAGCTTCCAGATTTCTGGTTTGTCGTTGCTGGAGTACACCTGCTTCCACGTGGGGCAAAAGGGGGGCCCTGGCGAGCCTGGAATTTGCTCTGGCTTCATCAACGGCGACTTCGCTGATCCTGACTCGGGTATTACCATCCTCGGAAAGTGCCAGCTCTACCGCCTTCTGCAGAGTCAGCTCGAGAGGGGCTGTCTGTGCAAAGATGGTCGGGACCGTAACTGACAAGAGGACGAGAGAACGCAATACAGGCGATAACCAGCGAATCCTCACAGTAGCCTCCCGTTTGAGATCTTCAAATTCTGACGCCCTTCTTCCGACAGTACTCCGCGAAAAAAGAGATCGATAACTTGTTCAAAGAGTTGATTTAGAGTGACAGGAAGGCGTGAAAGGGTTTCAGGCGTGACCAGGTGTTGAACTAGCGTCAAGAGAACCATAATCAGCAGTTCAGGCTGCACATCGTTTCTTACGGATCCTTCCTGAATCCCTTCGCTGAGCAGCCGACTGAAGCAGCGTCGAATGATTTCAACTCGACGGCTGTCGACAGTTGTCCAAATATGCGGAACAAAACGATTCACGTCACGGACGAAGGCTTTTGACGGCCGCGGCAGGTTTAAAGATAAGAATTCCAGAACGGCCGGCATCTTCTCAATAAAAGACAGGTCTTGTCTGCCGATAATTTCATCAAGCCCGGAGCCTACTTGGTATAACTTCTGCTCCACCGCCTTCAGGAGCAGTTCCTCCTTGCTGGAGAAATGGTGATAAAGCGTCCGTTTGCTCATCCCCAGTTCACGGGCGATATCGTCCATGGTCACGCTGGCGAAACCATGAGCGAAAAATTGCTCGCGTGAAACCTCAAGAATCCTGGAGACGGTGTCGGTGATACTCATAAAACTATACTGGTTTTTTTAGTTTCCTTCAAAATGGAGTTCGCGTCAAGTGCCTTGGATCCACGTGCAGGCGAGGCCACCGCCCCCGTCACGGCAGAATGAATCGGATGTTAAAATGGCTTCCTAGGAGCAAAGTGTTTATGACAGAAGAAGTTAAGAATCTTCCAAGTGAAGAAGTTCAGGAGCGGCTGCAAAGGCTCCAAGGCTGGGAAAAGGTGGGAGGCGAAGAAAGGATTGAAAGAACTTTTCTGTTCCCTGATTTCCTAACCGCGCTCGCATTCGTCAACCGGGTTGCTGAGATCGCCGAAGAACAGTGTCACCACCCGGACATATTCCTGACCTGGGGAAAAGTGAATTTGCAGACCTGGACCCACTCGACCGGGGGACTGACCTCGAAGGACTTTCGCTTGGCCTCTGCAGTGAATCAGGTCTATGATCCCGAGTAATTAGCTGCTGATGATAATACCGCTTTCATCCTGGGAGCGAACTCGATCTCCCGGACGATTCCGCAGCAAGAATTCCAGGTAAGGACGCTCACCACCTGACTTCGCTCGGTGATAGTGAATTTGGGTCTTGATGGCTTCAAGAGCCGCAATGATTCCGCTGCGACTCCATCCTGTTCCGTCATCCTCCTGCCGCTGAATGGCCTCTTGCAAATCGTGGACGAGAGCTTGTGCCAGCGGGTTGGCGGAAACATGCTCGTAAAGAATGCCTTTTTCTTCAGTTTGATACGTTCGCAGGAGAGTTTCCACTGCTTCCAGAATAATATGGTCCGTTAGCGTACGTAGCCCCTGCGAGTAATTGACAATCTCAAGCTCGAGCACTACCAGAATTTCGTGGTACCGCATCGTCGTCTCGTAAAACTGCCTTTTTTGGGCGGGTACTTCGATCCAGTCCAAAATCCCGATATAAGTCTTGACTGACTGGTAATTCACGCCGTCCGCCAGGTAGGGACAATCCGCCGGACAGCGTATTTCGACCAGTCGCTTTTCTCCACAACAGCGGGCGCAGATCAATCCGTTTTTAGCAGGGCAATGACGCTTTCCCTTTCTTTGATTGCAAATCACGCATTTCATGTGGTTTTAAGTATACTCGACCGGCGAGCCATCCGTTAGTGCAGCAGATTTCTTCATATTCTTTCGGTTGCTTTCTTTGAAAAGCATTCCCTGCTATGAAATCATGGCGTATCGGGATGGCTAGTGGGGACAAACGTATCATTTTCATTTCGGAAGATTCCATAGTCGAAGAGCTGTTGATCGGTGTTCTTACACTGAAGAAAATCCCGTTCCGGCGCGCAGCCTCCGAACCTGAAGCAATTCGACGCCTCGTAAGACACGGCCGGGTCGTGTTGGTGGATGGACTTCAGCACCTGGACTGGATTAACCGTCTTAAGCGTCTAAATCCGGACGTCCTCGCGATCGGACTGTGTACTGAACAAGGACTCTCGACCTTCGTTGCCGCCGACCTTGACTACTGCCTTCGCCCTTTTGATTTTGATTTTCTTCTGCATCTGCTTAAGAAAGTCCAAGTGTCTCAGGTCTGATCTCCTCGGGTTTCTCTAAGTCCTACCTTACCGATATACTCATAGTCGATGGAGAAGCGGTTTTTTACCCTGGAAGAAGCTCGAGAGACCCTGCCGGTTATACGCGAATGGATTGGCAACGCTATGCGCTTGTCTAACCACCTACGGTCATTTGGAGATTCGGTCCAACTACTGGCAGACAATGCTTCCGCCAACGCCGGAAGCCCCGCAGGGACAACATATTTACAGGTCCTGCTAGCGCTTCACGGGTACCTGGCAAAGATTCAGGATGCCGGATGCCTGGTGAAGAGTGTGGATGAAGGCTTAATCGATTTTCCCCACATTCGCGATGGCCGTGAGGTATACCTCTGCTGGCGCTATGGGGAAGATGACATTGAATACTGGCATGAGGTGGATGCTGGGTTTGCCGGCAGAACACCCATCTAAGTTGAGGAGCGAAGATGAGATTCACCGCGTTGTTTTCAATCCTACTGGCCATCTCGTTTGCCTGTTCTTCCGGATCGCAACCCCCGCCCGCCGGAGAACCGGTTGATTTTTCGGCCTCTTCCGGTGCGGATACACGATCCGGAAGCTTGCATTTCCACGCTCCTGAAGGGTGGATCGAAGAACAGCCATCTTCCCAGATGCGTCGAGCACAGTACCGCTTGCCGGGACAGGGAGGAGAAGACGATGCCGAGCTCGCGATTTTCGTCTTTCCGGGTACGGGTGGATCCGTTCAGGCCAATGTTGACCGTTGGATTGGCCAATTCATCCAGCCCGACGGCAGCTCCTCAGCTGACAAAGCGGAGATCAGCAAACGGGAGGTGAACGGTCTTCCGGTAACGTTCGTTTCGCTCACCGGGACCTATGATCCGGGAAGCATGGCACCAATGGCTGGAGGGACAAGCGAACCGCGGGAAGGCTACAAACTAATTGCAGCCATTATCGAAACCGCTTCTGATCCGTGGTTCCTGAAACTCACCGGCCCGGAGGCCACTGTTGCATACTGGGAAGACAGCTTCGATGCTTTTCTGGAATCGGTCCACGCCGAATGAATCGGGAGAAAAAGGCAAAGTACGATGATTGGACACTCCATACCAGTCGAACCGCAACCGGGAGAAATAACATGAGATGGAGAATGAAACTCATGCGGCTGCGCTTCCAACTAATTCTTCTATTAGGCCTGTCGTCTCAACACGCATATGCTGAGATTTCGATTCAGGATGTGTCACGTTCCCATCATCCCGGAGAAGTTATTCTTTTTGTCATCGCTCTCGAGAAGCAACCAACATCAGGGCTGATTCGGGCTTTTGATCAGACGTTCATCCTTTATCCGGGTGATGAGCAGGAAACGATGGAAGGCCTGGTAGGCATCGATCTAGACGTGGATCCAGGAACCTATCCGGTTCAGTTTGTGCTGAAGTATCCGGATGGAGAGCGGGTTTATAGCCGTACCATCCAGGTACTGGAGAAAGAGTTTCCGGTCCGACGCCTGACTGTCGACGAAAAGTTTGTAACTCCCCCGCCAGAAGTCCTGGACCGGATCCAAAGGGAGGCGAAGACTGTCCGCAGGATCCTTTCGCAGCGGACGCCAACCAAGTTGTGGCAGGGAGAGTTTCTTCGTCCTGTGCCGGGTACGGCAACTTCCAGTTTCGGCAAACGTAGCATCCTTAACGGAAAGCCGCGGAGTCCCCACACAGGAACTGATTTTAGGGCAGGAGAAGGTACACCGGTAAAAGCTCCAAATGGAGGCGTTGTGGTACTGGCAACCGAACTTTATTATTCAGGCAACGTCGTCATCCTGGATCATGGACATGGCCTTTTCTCCTATTTCGCTCATCTCTCGAAAATCAATGTCGCGGAGGGGGACCAGGTACAGAAGGGTCAGACCGTTGGATTGGTTGGAGCCACCGGTCGGGTTACAGGACCTCACCTCCACTGGACCCTGCGGCTGGCAGAGAGCAGAGTCGATCCGATCTCGCTTATGGAGGTTCTTTCGATGAGAGCCGCCCAGGTCGGTCCATAGCCTGTCATCTTTTCGGTCCGTCAGACGGCCTGATAGCGACGAAAGAATTCAAGGGATTCCGGATTTGCTAGCGCATCGCGATTGGTGACTGCTTCCCCCCGAAGAATGTTCCGCACCGCCAGTTCCGAAATCTTGCCCGAGATTGTCCTGGGCAGATCGGGAACTGCAATGATTCGCGAAGGCACGTGACGGGGCGATGCACCTGAGCGGATCTGCTGCTTGATCCGGCCGATCAGATCCTCAGTGAACTCAACTCCTTCTCTAAGCCTTATGAAGAGCAAGATCTCCGTGTCTTCCCCTTGCGGGTGACCGACCGCCAGGCTTTCCAAGATCTCCTCCATCGATTCAACCTGCCGATAAATTTCCGCAGTTCCAATTCGGACGCCTGCCGGATTTAAGGTAGCATCTGATCGACCGTGAACAATCATTCCGCCACTCGGCGTCAACTCGGCCCAGTCTCCATGTCGCCAGATCCCTGGAAAGTAGTTAAAGTACGCCTCCCGGTAGATTTCACCATCCGGATCATTCCAGAATTGCACAGGCATTGAGGGGAACGGCTTTGTGCATACGAGCTCACCCCTCTCCCCAACTACGGGCTTGCCCTGTTCATTAAATACTTCGACCGCCATACCCAGGCCCCGAGCCTGAATCTCACCCCTGAAAACCGGGCCTATCGGGTTTCCGAGGACAAAGCAGGAGATCAGATCTGTCCCACCGGAAATGGATGCCAGACAGACATCTTTTTTGACGCGCTGATAGACATAGTCATAACTGTGAGGAGCGAGGGGTGAACCTGTCGAAAGAATCGTTTTCAGCTGACTGAGATCGTGGGAGCGCAAAGGAGTCACGCCCTTCTTCTCAACCAGCGCGAGATACTTGGCACTGACTCCCACAATATTCAGGCGCTCCTGCTCGGCCAGATCGAAGAGAACAGCGTCATTGGGATAGAAAGGGGACCCATCGTAGAGAACCACTGTGGCTCCGACAGAAAGAGAAGAGACCAGCCAATTCCACATCATCCAGCCACAAGTGGTGAAGTAGAGGATTCGCTCCTGTGGCTTCAGATCGGTGTGGAGAATCAGTTCTTTCGAGTGCTGGAGCAGCGTGCCTCCAGCCCCATGGACCATACACTTCGGCAGTCCGGTTGTGCCGGATGAATACATGATGTAGAGCGGGTGATCGAAAGGCCGGCGAACGAACAACTCGTCTTCATCAATCGAGACGCTCTTCAACCTTCCAAATAGCTCCGCATCCGAAAGAAGGTCAAGTTCAGACTCTTCGCGCAGGTTTGGGATGAGAATCGTCCCCTTTAAAGCGGGAATCGCCTTCTGAAGCTGCCGAACCCGCTCCAGGCAGTCAATTTTCTTACCGGCATACTGATAGCCGTCCACTGCGAACAGGACCTTTGGGCGGATCTGTCCGAATCGATCCAGAATGCCTTGTAAACCAAATTCAGGAGAGCAGGAAGACCAAATGGCACCGAGACTAGTGGTTGCCAGCATTGCAACCACAGCAGCTGGTACATTAGCAACAAAACCTGCAACCCGATCATTTGCTTTAACCCCGAGCCTCCTGAGGGAGCCTGCAACCCGAGCTACCTCCCGACGGAGTTCATTGAAACTCAATTCTTCACGCTTGCCTTCTTCGCTCCAGGAGATAAGTGCGGGCTGATTGCTCTCATGTTTGAGAAGGTTCTCGGCAAAGTTTAAACGAGCCCGAGGAAACCACCTTGCCCCCAACATGTCTTTTTCGTTCTCGACGAATGGAGGAGGCCCGGAATCTCCGACAATACTTGCGAAATCCCATATCGACCTCCAAAATGGTTCGATTGCCGAAATCGACCATTCATAGAGTTCCTCATAATTGCTCACTCGGAGCCCTTCACGCCGATTGACGAATTCAATGAAAGCCGTCAAGTTCGTCCTTCGAATTCTGTCAATCGAAGGCTCCCACATCAGTGACATAAACTTGTCTCTCTCCCGATGGCTATTAGTCAATCAGTGAAGAAGATTTGCTGCCATTCTTCGCATCCGGACCGCGGTAGCTAACCCTTCATAAAATATACTGAAATTCAAAATTTTAAAGGCTTCGAAGACACAATCAAGGCTCTTCTTGGTAAGATACTAATGAAATGGCCGCGTTTTGCCGAAAAGAAGTCAGAACGAGGCCTCCGGGTACAGAAATCTGTATTCGAGCCTAGGGGAAAGGCGCTAATGGGGGGATGTTAAGCGCAAAGCCCACCTGAAGGTAAGAAATTAAGAACAACGGTACCAGTGTATACCGGATGTACAAAGGAGTGTTACTACTAGGCGTCCGGCAGTTCGCTGCCAGGTTAACCGAAAGTGCGTACTCATGGCGTCAAAATCGATACTCAAAAATAAGCAGGTAGAATTTGCTTCTCAGATGCTAAAGGTTCTCGGACATCCCGTCCGGCTCCGAATCGTTGAGGAACTCGACCGGGAGGGCGAACTACCGGTGCGCAACATCGTTGAGCGCGTAGGGGAGCTACAGGGAAGTGTATCTCAGCATTTGACACGAATGAAGGCGCTTGGGCTACTGCAGTCTCGCCGCGAAGGCACAAGCGTATTCTATAGCATCGCAGAGCCTCAGGTTTCCAGGGTTCTCGATTGTGTTCGAGACGAAGCCTAGTCAACCGGCTTCTGATTGAGAAGCACCGGCTCGTGCCACCATTGCGGAGAATCCCGGCAGAGGTGAGTTTCTCTCACCTCATCAGCTGGGCCGAAGCCGTAGTGTCGGGAAGAGTGTCAATAGCAATACGCTCCCGGAGGTCGTCCCAGCGGACCATCAGCTCGCCCTGTAAAAGATGGTTCTCGAAGGAAACCAGGCGGCCGTTTTGATTCCGGTACTCGGGGTAGTAAAAAATATACACCCGATTGCCTGGGCTTTCGACTTCGACGGTAGACAGTCGTTCCAGGGTACCCAACCTCTCTCCGGAAGGTGCCCACAATGTGAGTCCTATTAACTCTTCTTGAGGAGCTTCGGCGAGCAAACGGCTCGTCAACGGGAATAGGGCCGTGGGCTGCCCTTGGAAGATCTGTCTAAATTTGAGCCTGCACTGACGACCTTGTAGATCGGCCTTGATTTCCCCTAGCCTGCGGTCAACGTCGAGCCACTCCCCTCCGGGCCTTGATGTCACACCCTTCCCCGGATCAACCGGCAAACGAAGCGCACGAACGACATCAAGACAAGAAGGCTCACCGACAATGAAATCCTGGGCCGTCAACGGCTGCAACAGAAAGAGTAGAAAGACCAGTTTCAGAATGTGTCGACAACAGTCCATTCGCTTACTCCTGGTGTCATACTCTAAGGCATTCAAGAACAGTATTCTTGTGATTCAAACAACATCGCAAATCTGTCCTAGTGAAGGGGTGAAAAATCGAAGTGAATCCCGCTTCGCGGGAACCGGCTGGCCAGTCGATTTTGGGAAATGAGTCCGTGCCCGATTCCCATCTTCTGGTGAAGCACGACGACTTGATGGGAGTCTGGCCGGTGAACCTCCAGATCCTGACGATTCAGGAAAGAACCCAGTGTTTCCACCGAATCCAACTCAACATAGTTGCAAGATGCGCGATGACCGCACAACTGAACTCCCTCGGTGGTAAGCCCAAGTGGTCCATTTGTTCGGGCAAATGGAAGGCCGGCAGTGATCACATGGCGGGTTAGTGGAAAATGAGCTAATTCCAGACTGCCGAGCAGTACCACATGACCCCCATTCAGGAGGGAAACATCTGTCAGCTGTCCTGATTCTATCCCATAATAATCAAGAACCTGTACAGCCGCTCTGAAAAGCTCGGAATCGGATTCTACCCTTAAGTCCAGATCTTCAACCGGGATTGTAGATGGTCGTTTCTGGCCGAACGACACCTGTTTTCTGAGCCGTGCCAGGAAAAAGCCCTCTGACGGATTATCTACTGGATATAATCGTACGCACTGCTCCAACGTGGAATCATACCTTGAACGTGCATACTCAGTCAGGCCCGACCGAATTCCCAGGCCCTTGATCTGTATGGGCTCCAACTCAACCGGAAAGTGATCCAGAGCAAATTGAATGACTTCCTCATTCTCCTCCGGAGTGATCGTGCACGTCGAATAGACAAGAACTCCGCCCGGCTTCAGGGCCTTTAAGCCGGCCTGCAATAATCCTTTCTGAATCGCGGCAAGCTTGTGACTCCGTGCCGGAGTCCACCACCCCAGTACCGATGGGGACTTGTGAAGCGTCCCCAATGCGGAACAGGGTGGGTCGAGAAGAACACGGTCGAATTGCTCAAAGTACAGATTTCCGAGCTGCTCACCCGGACAAGAAGATACTGCGGTATTTAGAACGCCGAGCCGCCGGAGATTTGATATCAGATTACGAGCCCGACGACGAGAACTGTCGTTGGCAAGAAGCATCCCTCGGTTCGCCATCAAAGCGGCGATCTGGGTGGCCTTGGAGCCCGGAGAAGCACACATATCCAGAACCAGCTCACCCGCTTTTGGCTCAAGAGCTAACGGAGGCAACATAGAGCTCAGGTCCTGCACATAGAGGTGCCCGGTGAAATGAGAGAAGGTCTTCCCGATCGAATACGGAGCCTTGTCAACCTGCCAGGCATCCTGCGGAGCGGACAAGGCGTGGAATGAGAACCCCTGTTGTTCCAGGAGGCTTACCTGATACTCAAGCGAATGCTTCAGTGGATTAAATCGAAACGTGACGGGCAGGTCGGCACCGATCAGTTCCACAAATTGCCGGCGTTCTTTTCCCAGAAGGCGGTCCAGTAATAACTCGAAGCCCTCCGGGAACTCGTGCCCTACACGCCATCTATCTCTCATACAGTCGCTCTAATGATATTGATTAATCAAGAAGGACGCGTTGCTTTCACGGTTGGAACTTGAGCACTTCGAGTCAAACGGCTGACTGCACATCCCTTTCAAAGGATCAATGCAAGCCGAGCCTGAGCCCCCCAGTAGAAAGACCGGTTCTTGCCGGAAATTCCAGACCAGGAGAGAAGCCATCCTCGCACGAGGAGCATCCTGTGCCCTCCGCCGGCAGTTGCCTCCAGTCCCCTCCTCGATTTGGCACGTAGCTCCGGCACAGTCTGAAGAAAGAAAAAGAGGAGGTAACCTTGGATGGCTACCTCCTCCACATGGAAAAGAAAGAAAGATTGGGTCCAGTTTGGATACCTTATTTCGGCATCGCTTCTCGAGAGGCTCAGCTCTTGAGCTGCTGGAGCAAGATCTGGGCGGTCAATTAACCTATACGTCTCCTTCGGTTCCGGGTACCGGAACGACCGCCTCGATATTGACCGGACCCATGGCATATTCGGTCGGGCCCAATCTCATATCGGACTGTTTGAGCTGTTCGCGGAGAACTTCCTGTCCGGTATAAGCGGACTCGCGTCCCATAATAGCTGACAGGGTTGATTCAGCCATCACGAATGCTTCATTGACCCGATTACCGGTCCTGATGGCCGTGACTAGATCGGTGTGCTCCTGTACGTAAGGGGATTTGTCATCCTGGCCTTCATACTGCCAGATGATATTTCCCTCGTGGTCGTAGATCGTGTTCTCGCAGTTCGTGTAACCCTTTGTCCCGACCACCCAGCGCGAAATGTTATTCGTGCATCCGTCCATTTGACGAGAAAGGCTGGTCAAGTGAACGCCGTTTGGGAGTTCATAGTCAACTGAGAATGAATCGTACTGGTCGCCAGTAACTCTACGATGCCTTGCGCCCTGCCCGATGGCCTTAGCCGGATAATCGCCGGTGAACCAGAAGAGGACGTCCAGCCCGTGAATATGCTGCTCGACAATCAGATCACCAGATAGCCAGTTCCAGTTGACCCAGTCTCGAAGCATCGCTTCCATGTCAGACCACTCAGGCTGACGCTCACGATACCAGAGCTGTCCGCGAAGACTGTAAGCTCGCGCTGCAAGGATGTCGCCGATTGCTCCGTCTGCGACCCGATTGTAGGTCTCAATGAAGCTCTTTTGATGGCGGAACTGGGTACCGGTCGCAACGCACAGGCCGAAGGCATCGGCTCGTTCTGCAGTGGCAATGATCGAGCGGACACCCCAGGGATCGACCGCTACAGGCTTCTCCATGAAAACATGCTTCCGGGCATTGACAGCGGCTTCAAAATGCAGAGGCCGGAAGTGAGGTGGTGTTGCGTGGATAACGATGTCGACATCGGTGTCGATCAATTTTTGAAAGGCGTCAAACCCCACGAAACATCGCTCGTCGGGAACTTCGACACCTGCTTTTTCCTTCAGATTACGCCGGCAGGTGTCGAGTCGATCCTGAAAAACGTCGGCCAGAGCGGTAATTTGAAGATTCGGACCCGACTCCAGAAAGTTCAATGCCGCCCCTGTGCCCCGTCCACCACAACCAATTAAACCGGCTGTCAGAACGGGTCCATCGGGAGCTGTGTCAGGCCCTGGAGTAATCAACGGCCTGGTGGAGCGGGTGGTCGCACTTTCTTCCTGTCCTCCACCGCAAGCCGCCAGCGCTGCTCCGGCGAGTGCCACAGATCCAATGAAAGCGCGTCTGGAAAAATTGGATTCTGGACTATCTACCTTTTCTTTCTCTTCCATCTCATTTCTCCTGCTGCTAAATTTTCGTCTTGCAGAACCCGCCTAAACGGCTTCTACAGAAGAACTTGAAGTTCAGGATAACAGATCGCGTTCGCGTCTGAACATATATGAAAAGCAAAAATTGTACCTATCACGCAAATCCGCTGTATCTCCCGGCTACTTCACGGAGTCTGCATCTCTCACGTGTTCGAGAGTTTACATTGTTTTGGGGCTATTATCGAGCCCAGGCTGAACCGGCAAATTTTAACAGAGATACTCCCCGGAATCACGAATAAAATCCAGTGTCAAGGAAGTACGGTGTCCGCCGCTGCCTCCAGAAAGTGGAAAGACCCGGGATCCAGAATGACATATAGACCGGCCTCAGTGAGCTCTTTCCCTTCCCGGCGATAAACCGTCTCGCCCATGCACTCTTTGAACCGATAGGATCGGTCTCTGCTAATTCCCTTGAGAAGAATTCGGCCGCTGCTTCGCTGTCTGGTCAAATTAACTACCAGGAGCCGACTGATTTCACCGCGGTAAATCCATTGACTGGCGAACAGGGGCGAAGTCTCCCCCGAGACAGAAAGACTGTCACATAGGCTCCAATCCCCGTCTTGCAACGGAGTTCTCTTAACCTCTTGTAAAAGTTTCTCATAGTAGTTCCTGAGCCCTTCGTGGTGTGCCTCTATTCGAGCTCGGCCCAGCTGGACCGGTACGCGCACTTCAGCTCCCCGCATCTGTCCCTGATGGATTAGTTTCATTCCCGGAATCGCGAAAGCTACCAGAGCTGCGGCACGGAGAGACGGTAGGACCACTGTGCTGCGAGTTTCGTCATGATTTTCGAGAAAGTGGACACTTCGATTGGTTCTAGAACCGCTTCGACGAAGGTGTTCGTAAAGGAGCCTATGATCAGACAGTCGCAGACAGTCGAGAAGTTCCTTGTCGTAGACATAGTCGAAACCCAGTTTCAAGAGTTCCTCATGAGTGTCCCAGTAACATTCAGCTATCCACAGAAGGTTGGGGAATTCGCCTAGTAACTCCTCCCAGAACTCCGCCGCTTCGGGTTCGTCAATCGCTTCGCCCCATATCGATTTAAAAACCCGGTTTAAAGCCAGCATGGCCATATCACAGCGAAAACCATCACAGTAGGAGGATAGCCTATGGATGGTTCGCTTCCACGCCCTTCTCAGGTTTCTCGACCAGTAGTTCAGCTGCAGAGTGTCGGTCCAGGGTGGGAAATAAGGATCCCGACCGTGAGCAATGATTTGTTGCTCAGCACCTTCTGAAATGGCGTAGTAGTTGTCGGGCTGCTCCTGAAGCTTCCCGGCCGATCCATGAACATAGAAGTCGGGATGCTTTGAGACCCAGGGATGGTCCGGTGCAGTATGATTCGGAACAAGATCAAGAATAAGGCCCATGCCCCGATCAGCTAATTGTTGACGTGCAATGCACAGATCTTTCCAGTCACCAAATCTCGGTTCAGGAGCGTATTCCTTGATCGCATAAGGAGATCCAAAAACATCTTGGGGAGTCCAATCCGGGCAAGCCTGTTCGTATTCTCTTTGCAGCTCTGCCAATTGCAGGGCACGATCTCGAGATTTCTCGCTTCGCCGCCACACCCCCATCAGCCACACGGCATCAACACCGAGCGATTCCAGAAAGTTCCATTCCGCCTCCGGTACGGTCCCCAGCGTTACCGGCCGCCCCGTTCGAAGAGCCAGGGCCGACAACCAAACTGCCGTGTTGATCTCATAGAGCACGGGATGTTTAACAGAATGCAGTCTCATGTTTCAGCAGCTCGGCCGTGCTGGTGGATATACCTTCACTTCGAGTTCTGTTCCTCTGCCATAAATTCTCCCTCGCCCCTCGTCAGGATGATGAGTGAATCAACCGTGACGGATTTCCATTTTTCAACGCCGCCGTCGGGCCAGTGAACCACAACTTCTTGGATGTCCGGATCGGATCCCAGACCAAAATGAACGGTAGCGTCGGAAGCCGAAAGGTAGCTCCCATCTCGCCTTACTCGCTGCCATAGTGTCGGTTTTCCGGAACGGATAACGCCAATCCGAGCACCCACTGCTTCCGGGATACCACCGGAGTCGACCAGTCGCACTCTCAGCCAGTGATTTTTGTTGCCGACCCTGTTCAAGAAAAGCCGGACCGGCCCCTTGTTGTTGGTGAGGAGGATATCCACGTCGCCATCATTGTCGATATCACCGAAAGCTGTCCCTCGGCTTACTTCAGACAATGCCAGGGCCGGGCCAGCCTGAGAGGTCATCTCTTGAAATCGACTCTCACCGAGGTTTCGAAAAAGCTGGTTTATCTGATGAAAAGGATACGGGTCACCTTGATGCTCCTGAAGGTTGTTGACTGCTCCATTGGCGATGAAGAGATCAAGGAGTCCATCATTATCGTAGTCGAACCAGCCGGTACCGAATCCCGTAAAAGCGTAGCTAG
>Ga0079224_100000508_pt1 | contig 38531 bp, 37 predicted proteins | sample Stecom2015_FD_80414 | JGI IMG/M metagenome (GOLD analysis project Ga0079224, IMG submission 80414) | Agricultural soil microbial communities from Utah to study Nitrogen management - Steer compost 2015 | ecosystem: Environmental > Terrestrial > Soil > Agricultural land | place: USA: Utah... | reverse complement strand
GTCACGTCGCAGACGATCCCGAGCGCCCGCGCCCCGTTCGCCGGGCCCGCGCCGGGCCAGCTCCGGAACCGACCGCCGTTCAGGTCGCCCGCGACCCGCGCCACGTCGGCCTCGGTCCGGGCCGACACCGCGACACTCGCTCCGTGGGCAAACAACGCTTCCGCGATGGCGAGGCCGATCCCCTTCGTGCCGCCCGTCACGAGCGCGGCTCTGCCCTTCAGATCCGGCATGATTCCTCCTCCGATCCCTCCACCCTGACCGGGCCGCGGCACGCCGGGCCCGGACGAGGTCAGTTTAATTGCTTCGCGCCGCTCTCGCCACTACTGTAGGGGTATCATGGAACTCAACGGACGGGTCGCACTGGTCACCGGCGGGGCGCGCCGCGTCGGGCGAGCCATCTCGCTCGCCCTCGCACGTGCGGGCGCGGACGTCGTCGTCAACTACTTCCAATCGGCGGAGGCCGCGGAGGAGACGGTCGCCGAAATCGTCGCGCTCGGACGCCGCGCGATCGCGGTGCACGCCGACGTCGCGCTCAAACCCGAGGTCGACGCGCTCGTACGGCGGACCGCGGAGACCTTCGGCCGGCTCGACGTCCTGGTCAACAACGCCTCGGTCTTCGTGTCCTCGCCGCTCCTCGGGATCGCCGAAGAGGAGTGGGACCGGGTCCTCGACGTCAACCTGAAGGGCCCGTTCCTCCTCTCCCAGGCCGCGGTCCCGCTCCTGCGCCGTGAGGGCCGCGGCGTGATCGTCAACATCGCCGACCTCTCGGCCTTCCAGCCGTGGCCGTGGTATGCGCACCACGCCGTCTCCAAGGCCGGGCTCGTGCACCTGACCCGCGTCCTCGCCCGCGCGCTCGCGCCCGACATCCGCGTCAACGCCGTCGCGCCCGGGACCGTGCTCCCGCCGGAGGACTACACCGAGGCCGACGTGAGGCGCAGCATCGAGCGCACGCCGCTCAAACGGATCGGTTCGCCCGAGGACGTGGCCCGCGCCGTGCTCTACCTCATCGAGAGCGATTTCACGACCGGCGAGGTCGTCGTCGTCGACGGTGGAAGGATGTTGGGGGTTCCGGGGTAACAGGCGATCATGAGCCCCCGATGGATCGTTGCTGCGCTGCTCATCGTCGCACCCGCCACCGTCCTGGTCCCGACCCTCGGGCCGGGCGCGGCCGGGTGCCCGACCATCGAAGCACTGCGCGATTACCGCCCGCCCGAGGCGAGCCGTGTCTACGCGGCCGACGGCTCCCTGATCGCCGACCTCTCACCGCAACGGCGCATCGTCGTCGACCTCGACCGCGTGCCGTCGGTCGTCGAGGACGGCTTCATCGCCGTCGAGGACCGCCGCTTCCGCCAGCACGGCGGCGTCGACCTGCGCGGCGTCGCGCGCGCGCTCTGGCGGGACCTGACCTCGCTCTCCTTCAAGGAGGGGTTCAGCACGATCCCGATGCAGCTCGTCCGGAACGTCTTCCCGGACCAGCTCCCGCGCTCCGAGAAACTCCGCCGCAAATACTGCGAAGTCGTCCTCGCCGGCCGGCTCGAGCGCGTCTTCACCAAGGACGAGATCCTCGCGCTCTACCTGAACCAGGTCTACATGGGCGACGGCCTCTACGGCGTCGAGGCCGCCGCGAGGGGCTACTTCGGCAAGTCGATCGGCCGGGTCACGACCGCCGAGGCCGCGCTCCTGGTCGGGCTCGTCCAGAGCCCGGAGCGTTACAACCCGCGCAAGCACCCGCTCCGCGCGATCCGGCGCCGCAACGTCGTGCTCGACGTCATGGCAAGGGAGGGCGTCATCTCGGCCGAGGAGGCGGAGCGCGCGAAGGCGGAGCCGATCCGCCTCGCACCGCCGCCCGATGCGGCCGGGCCCGCGCCCTTCGTCGTCGCGGCGGTCCGGCGCGAGCTGCGCGAGCGCTTCGGCGCCGACGCCGACATCCGCGGGCTCCGCGTCCATACCGGGCTCGACCCGCGGCTCCAGCGCGCGGCGGCGGACGCGCTCCTCGCACAGATCGAGCGGATCGAATCGGGCGCCTACGGCCGGTACCCGCACCCGGTCCCCGGCGCGAACGGCGAGCCGACGGACAGCGCCGCCTCGCCGTACCTCGAGGGGCTCCTCGTCGCGCTCGACCCGTGGACCGGCGCGATCCGGGCCCTCGTCGGCGGGCGCGATTTCAGGCTCTCGCAGTTCGACCGCGTCCTCCAGGCGCGCCGCCAGCCGGGCTCGGCCTTCAAGCCGATCGTCTACGCGGCCGCGCTCGAGGCGGGGCTCCCGCTCACCGCCCGGATCGAGACCGCGCCGGTCGTGATCGACGACGGCGCCGCGGCGGCGTGGAGCCCCGACGACCACGTGGCCGACTCCGTCGCGAGCCTCTCCGTCCGGGAGGCGCTCGCCGTGTCCTCGAACCACGGTGCCGTGCGCGTCGGGCGCCGGGCCGGAGAGCGACGGGTCGCGGAGCTCGCGGCTCGACTCGGGCTCACGACCCCGGTCCCGCCCTACCCGTCGATCTTCCTCGGCTCGGCCGAGGTCGTGCCCGCCGAACTCGTCGCGGCGTACGCTGCGTTCGGCAACGGCGGCACGCGCGTCCGGCCGCGACTGATCGAGCGGGTCGAGGACAGCGACGGGAACGTACTCTGGCGGGCGCCGGTAGCACGGGAGAAGGCGCTCGACCCTGGCGTCGCGTACCTGACGCTCAGCATGCTCCGGGACGTGGTCGACCACGGGACGGGCCAGTCGGTCCGGCGCCACGGGTTCGGCCTCCCGGCCGCCGGCAAGACCGGTACGACGAACGACGGCAAGGACGCCTGGTTCATCGGGCTGACGCCGGACCTCGTCGCCGGCGTCTGGCTCGGCTTCGACCGGCCCCGACCGATCGTCGCGAACGCGAGCGGCGGCGCCCTCGCAGCGCCGGTCTGGGCACGGTTCATGGACGAGGCGTACCGCGGCCGGCCCGCGCCGAGGGAATGGATCCCGCCAGCCGGCCTCGTGCGCGCCGACGTGGACACGCAGAGCGGCTACCTGGCCACGGCCGACTGCCCGGTCGAGGACGTCCGGTCGGAGTACTTCCTCCCCGGGACCGAGCCGCGCGATCACTGCCCGCTCCACCCCCGGAGCGGGATCGAGCGGCTCCTCGACCGGCTGTGGAGAGGGGTGAAGCGGATCTTCTGATGCGGGGTCTCTCCACGGCCGCGGCCGTACGCAGCGCCAACCGACCCGGTCGCGGCGCGAGATCGGGCCGCCCCGCCGGGGCGGCCGCGCACGGTGGCGTACCTCCACGCTCCAACATCGATGGCGTGATGGTAAGATCCAGCATCCGAATCGTCCTGCTCCTGTCCGCCTCGATCGGACTCGGCGCCTGCGCGCAGCTGCGCGGCATCGAGCGCGAGCGCGTCGACCCCGAGCAGGAACTCCGGACCGCCCTCGCCGAGTGGCGTCGGGGCGAGCACAGCGCCGCGAGCGACCGGCTCCAACGGATCCATACCGGATACCGGGACCGGGGCATCGGGCGCAGCGCGCTCCTGGCACGCGCCGCCGTCGCGCTCGATCCGCGGGACGCCGACCGCGACCTCGACCGCGGCGCGCGGCTCGCGGCCGAGTACCTGAGGCTCGAGGACGGCTCGCCCGCGACGGAGCCGATCGCCGGGGTCCTCTACCTCCTCGCGCTCGAGCTCGGCGCAGAGCCCGTGCCGGCGCCGGACTCGCTGCCGACCCTCGCGCAGCCCTCACTCGCCGAGGTGATCGAAGCGCTGACGGCCGAGCGCGACTCGGCACGGGCCCAGCTCGCCGCGACACAGCAGCAGCTCGCCGAGCGGGAGCGCCAGTTGAGCGCGGTGCAGAAGCAGCTCGCGGAGCGCGACCGCGAGCTGGAACGGATCCGGAAGACGCTGAAACACTGATCGCCACGACGCCATGGGCCTGCGCACCCGCCTCTTCCTGACCTGCGTCGCCATCGCGGCGATCGTCGCAGCCCCGGCGCTCTACGGCATCCAGCGGCTCGGCGTGCTGCGCGACATCGCGTTCGACCAGCGCGCACGCCACGCGGCCGCGTACCTCGCCGTCGGCCGGCTGCAGGCCGGGCTCGCGTCCGTGGACCGGTACATCCGCAGCTACGTCGCGGCGCCGGATTCCACGCTCCGTGTCCGGATGCACGACGCGATCGACGAATCGCTCGTGCAGGCCGCGCTGCTCCACGAGGCCGGCTACGGGGACGCGGCCCGCCGGACCGGCGCCCGGCTCGACTCGCTCCGCATCGCGTCCCGGCACCTCGACAGCCTCGTCGAAGCCGGTGAAATGGCCGAGGCGACCGCGTTCCTCGAGGCGATGAAGCCGGACCTGACGGCGGCGACGGCGAGCCTCGAAGCCATCGCCCGCGAGATCGACCGCCGAAGCCTGGCCGACCTCGAGGAGGCCCGGTCGATCAGCGCGACGGCGAGACGGACGGCCGGCGCCGCGTTCGCACTCGCACTCGGGATCGCGCTCCTGGCCGGGCTCTGGATCGCACACGCGATCACGTCGCCGCTCCTCCGGCTCCGACGCGCGACCGCGACCGTCGCCGGCGGACGGTTCCAGGTCGATCCCGACCTCCCCTACCAGCGTAGCGACGAGATCGGCGACCTCTCACGGTCGTTCCGGTCGATGGCCGCGAAGCTGGCCGAACTCGATCGCATCAAGGCCGAGTTCATCAGTATGGCCAGCCACGACCTGCGAACGCCGGTCAGCATCATCACGGGGTATGCACAGCTCGCCGAGGAGGGCGCGTTCGGCGAACCCGGCGAGGAGATGCGTGAAGCGCTCGCAGCGATCCAGGACCAGGCCCGGGTCCTGACCCGGCTCAGCACCCAGCTCCTCGACATCGGCCGCATCGAGGCCGGCGGCCTCACGATCGTACGTCGCGAGACCGACATCGCGCGCCTGCTCGCCGCGATCGAACGCAACTTCGCGCCCATGGCCGAACGCCAGGAGATCGATTTCCGGATCGAGGCCGACCCGGCCGTCCCGCGCACCATCACCGCCGATGGCGACCTGCTCCGCGACCAGGTCCTCGGCAACCTGATCGGCAACGCCTTCAAGTTCACGCCCGCGGGGGGCCGGATCCGGGTCCGGGCCTGGGTCGAAGAGGACGACGTCCTCTGCCTCGAGGTCGCCGACGACGGGCCGGGGATCCCCGCCGACGAACTGCCCAGGATCTTCGACAAGTTCTATCAGGCGGGCGCGAGGAGGGCCAAGGGGAGCGGGCTCGGACTCGCCATCGCGAACGAGGTCGTGACGGCGCACGGCGGCGAGATCACCGTCCGCAGCGAGGCGGGCAAGGGCACCGCGTTCACGATCCGGATGCCGATCGTGCCCGTGACCGAGAACGCGGCGACCCACCTCCCGGCGTGATCCCGCCTAGCTGTACTTCTCTCTCAGCTCGCCGCTGACGCCCGCGACGGGGCGCTGTTCCCTCAGCTCGGTGAGGTAGCGTTCGACCGCGATCGCCGCGGTCGTCGCGTCGCCGACCGCCGTCGTGATCTGACGGATCAGCTGCGAACGGACATCGCCCACGGCGAAAAGGCCGGGGAGCGACGTCTCCATCCTCCAGTCGGTGACGAAGTAGCCCCCGGCATCGTGCTCGAAGTGCTCGGCGACGAGCCCCGTGTTCGGCGCGAAACCGATGAAGACGAAGACGCCCGTGACCTCCAGCTCGCGGAGCGGGCCGACGCCGTCGAAGTCGTACCCGCCGTCCGGCGTGCGCGTGCCCTGCAGGATCAGCCGCTTCACACCGTTCGCATCGCCCTCGATCCGCTGGACGACCGTGTCCGTGATGACCTCGATCTTCGGGTTCCGGAAGACACGATCCTGGATGATCTTCTGCGCGCGGAACTCGTCGCGGCGATGGATCAGATAGACCTTCTCCGCATAGCGCGTCAGGAAGTCCGCCTCCTCGCACGCGGCATCGCCGCCACCGACGACCGCGATCGTCTCGCCTTCGAAGAAGGCGCCGTCACAGACGGCGCAGTAGCTCACGCCGCGGCCCGCGAACTCCTCCTCGCCCGGGACGCCGAGCTTGTACGGCGTGCCGCCGGCCGAGAGGATGACCGTCGGCGCCACGTAGCGCTCGCCGGACTCCGTCTCGACCGTCCACGCACGCCACGGGTCCGCGGCCGTCGGGTCACGAACGATCCGCGTGACCGTCTCCGTCCGGATCTCGCAGCCGAACTTCTCCGCATGGCGCGTCATCCGCTCGGCAAGCTCGAAGCCGCCGATGTGCTCGAACCCGGGATAGTCCTCGATGTCCTTCGTATTCAGCAGCTGCCCGCCCGGCATCCCGCGCTCCAGGATCACCGCGTTCAGCTTCGACCGCGCCGCGTACATCCCTGCCGTCAACCCCGCCGGGCCCCCGCCGACGATGATGACGTCGTAATGCTTCGCCATATCCCCCCACCTGAAGAGCCCTCACACTCCCAACCATCGACGCGCAAGATAGGTTCCCACCCGACGCCGCTGCAACCGAGGCTGGCGGCCGACACCGCGCTTCACTAACTTCGATCCGCGCCGCTCAGGACACACGCACTCACCTAACGGACATGCCCGAATCCCCGAGTCCGCTCCGACCCGGTATCGAGCGATTGCTCGTCTCGCTCCCCGGCATCCTCTCGGCCAGGGTCGTGCCCGGCCCCGACGGCCAGGTCCGCGAGATCCATGTCCTGGCCTCGCACGAGCTCCTGCCGAAACACATCGCGCGAAACATCGAATCCGCGCTCAGCGCGGGCCTCGGGATCGAGGTCGACCGGCGCGTCATCAGCATCGCCCAGGTCCGGGCCGAAGACGCGGGCCGATTCATCCGCGAGCCGGCCGCGACCGGCGCGACGGCGCCGCCGCGGCCCGTCCGGGAGATGAGCCCGGAGCCGCCCGCCGGCCAGTCCGCGGCACCGCGGCCGGGGCACACGGACCCGGCCGCCCGGGACCCGGCCGCCACCGCTCCTCCGGCGGCCGGCGCCGAGGCGACCGGCTCTCGCGCACCCGGGTCCGCGGCTGAATCGGGCCGCCGGCCGGCCGCGTCGTTCCCCCGCCTGCTCTTCCTCGGCTACGACGTCCGGACCGACTCGCTCCGCCGCGTGACCTGCTGGGTCACGCTCCGTTCAGGCACGACCGACCTCACGGGAGAGGCGCAGGGTACCGATACTCACCGAGGCAGGGCGGAGGCCGCGGCGAAGGCGACGTTCGCGGCCCTCGCCGCTCACGACGACGCGGTCCGGATTGGACTCGACGGCGTGGCGATCGTCGAGGCGCACGGCCGGAACCTCGTCCTCGTCGCGGCGCGCGCGCTCGACGGCCGCCACGCGGTCGCGCTGACCGGCGCCGCGATCCTGGAAGACTCGCCCGAGGAGGCGGCGATCCTGGCCGCGCTCCAGGCGACGAACCGCTGGCGGGCCTCGCTGTGAACGGGCCCGAGACGCCGCGGCGCGGGGGCGGGTCGGACGCACCGCCGCCTGCAGGTGACCGTCAGGGCCGTAAACCGGAGATGAACGACCACGCCACGCTCGACCCGGAGACGACCCGCCGGATCGAGCGCGAGACCGTTGCCGAGCTCGAGAAGATCCCCGGCGTCCTCGCGGCGTCCGTCTGGCTCCGCGACCCGGAGCACCTGCGCGAGGCCTACATCACCGGCGCGCCCGGTGCATCCGTCAGCGCGCTCAGACACACCGCGGCCGACCAACTCCGGCGGGCCGGGCTCGACTTCGCCCAGGACGCGATCCACGTCGACCTGGCCGACGAGTCCGCGATCCCGCTCGCGCTGTGGCGGGGCCGGATCCTCCTCTTCGACCGCCTCGACGTCAGCCGGGCCGACAACCACGTGGTCTGCCGCGTCCACCTCCAGCGTCGCGGCTTCGCCGTGGCGGGCGAGGCGCGCGAGATCGATACCGAGGTCGGCCGCGCCCGCGCCGCCGCACGCGCGACGCTGCACGCGGCCGAGCAGACCACGGTCGGCGTCAGCCTCGGCCTCGAAGGCGTCCATGTCCTCGACTTCCTCGGCCGCCGCTTCCTGATCCTCTCCATCGAGGCGGCCTTCTCGCGGCGCATCTCGCGGCTCCCGGGGATCGCGGCCATCGCCCACTCCGTCGAGGATGCCGCGTGCTTCGCGACGTTGAGCGCGCTCGAGCGCTGGCTCACCTGGTGAACCGGCGCGGCCCGGGCCGCGCCGGACGGGGTCCGGCAACGGCCTCGCGTCACTCCCGCCAGTTCAGGAGCATCCGCTCCAGGTCCTCCTTGTGCTTCGTCTCCTCCGCGATGATGTCCTCGAGGTCGACACGCAGGCCGATCTCCTCCGCGGCCTCCGCCTGATCGATCCGCCGCGTGTACCGCTCGATCGTGTCCTTCTCCGCCTGGAGCGCGAGCTCCAGCATCTCCCGGTTGTCCATGGTCAGCCTGACCTCGGCCGGGCGGGTCGTCGGCTCGCCGCCGAGCGCCACGATCTTCTGGGAGAGCAGCTTCGCATGCTCGAGTTCGTCCTCGATCTCGTCCTCCAGGAAGGTCATCAGCTCCGGCCGGAGCGGGCCGTTCGCGAGACGCGAATACAGCAGATACGAGATGATCGCCTGATACTCGTACGAGAGGTCCTCGTTCAGGCCGTCGATCAGGGCCTTCCTCGCTTCCTCCCTGGCCATCTGCACCTCCAACGTTCGGTCCGTCGACCGCCGCCCCGGGACCCGACTGCGGCATCGCCCCCCGCGCTCCGGGCGCCGTGCCGGCGACTCACTCCTCCGCCGGCCCGAGGAAGCGCCCGACCTCCTCCACGACGCGGCGCGGCTCGACCGGCTTCGCCAGGTACCCGTCGCACCCGGCCTCGCGGGCCCGCTCCCGATCCTCCTCCAGCGCGTGCGCCGTGAGCGCGATGACCGGGATCGACCGCGTCGATGCGTCCGACTTGATGCGGCGCGTCGCCTCCCAGCCGTCCACCTTCGGGATCGAGATGTCCATCAGGATGAGGTCAGGGTGTTCACGGGTCGCACGACGGATCCCCTCCTCGCCGTCCCGCGCCTCGATCACGTTGTAGCCGACGTGCTCCAGGATCGTCCGATAGACCACGAGGTTGTCCTCGTTGTCCTCAATGATCAGGATGGTCTTGGTCCGGTCCATGGTGGCTCGGCTCAGGAGTTCGACGCCCGGCCAGCACGGGGCGTGGTCCCACGAGGAGGTTCAGGAAGTGTGCCACCTACCGTGCAACGAAGCGGGCCGCCCGACCGGGCGGCCCGCTGAACGTCCGACCTGATTGGAGCGCTAGGGATCCCCGGAGCCGGCCAGCGCTGGCTCCCGGTCCTTAAAGACCTTCAGGTTCGTCGAATGGCCGGGGTTGATCCGGGCCTTCGGGTCGATGTGATGGACCGCGTAGTTGACCGCGATCGCGGCCTCGCCGAAGCCCGTCGCGATCAGCTCCAGCTTCCCCTCGTACGTCACGATGTCGCCGGCCGCGAAGACGCCGGGCACGTTCGTCTCCATCGTGGGGCCGACCTTGATGCAGTTCCGCTCCAGCTCGAGCCCCCAGTCGGCGATCGGGCCGAGATCCGGCTTGAACCCGATCAACGCGAGGACCGCGTCGACCTCGAACCGCTCCTCCTCGTCGGTACGGTTGTCGAAGATCGTGACGGCGGAGACGCTCTCGTCGCCGTGGATCTCCCGGACCTCACGGTGCGTGAGGAGCTGGACCTTGCCGGCCGCGACCGCGTCCTGGAATTGCTGCATCGAATGGGGGTGCGCCCGGAACCCCTGCCGACGGTGGATCAGGATCAGGTGCTCGGCCCGGTCCTGCAGCGCGAGCGTCCAGTCCACCGCCGAGTCGCCGCCGCCCACGATCAGGACGCGCTTCCCGTCGTAGAGCGCCGGGTCCTTGACATGGTAGCTGACGCCCCTGCCGAGGAGGCGGTCGTAGCCGGGACACTCGAGGACGCGCGGCGAGAAGGCACCCTTGCCCGCGGCGATGATGACGGCGCGCGTAGGGTACATCCCGCGATCCGTCCGGACAATGAACGAGCCGTCCGGCTCCCGGATCAGCTCCAGAACCTGCTCCTCGAGCCGGACCTCAGCACCGAACTGCAGCCCCTGCTCGACCATGTTCTTCGCCAGATCCCGGGCCAGGATCTGCGGGAAACCGCCGACATCGTAGATGTACTTTTCAGGGTAGAGCGCGGTGAGCTGGCCGCCGAGCTCCGGCAGCGAGTCGATGATGCGGGCGCTCACGCCGCGCAGCCCTGCATAGAAAGCGGCGAAGAGTCCCGTCGGACCGCCGCCGATGATCGTGATGTCCTTCGACTCGGATCGATTCACGTTTTCCTATCCAACCCTCGGGTATATCCGACCCCTCCGGCGTTCCGACCTCTCCGGCGGGACAAGCTAGAGCGGGCGTCCAGCCCGACGCAAGGAACCGAGCCCGGCCCGCGTGTAGTCGATGATCGCGTAGATCCCGGCCGCGCCCGTCGCCAGCACCACGGGCGGCGCCCACCCGGGCGCGAGGAGCAGCACGAGGATCGCCCCGATCTGCAGCACGGTCACGAGCTTCCCGCTCGATCGCGACCGGAACTCGATCTTCAGCCCGAACGCCAGCGCCGTCGCGAACGCGACGACCGTGTAGAGGTCCCGCGCGAGGAGGAGGACCAGCTCCCAGAACGCGAGTTCCCCGGTCCGGGCGAAACCCGCCAGCGCCGCGAGGATGAAGACCTTGTCCGCGGCCGGGTCGATCAACTCCCCGCTCCGGGTGCGCCGGCCGGTCGACCTCGCCAGCCACCCGTCCAACCCATCGCTGACCGCCGCCGCAACGACGATGGCCGCCCTCGCCGCCGTCGACTCGACCGCGACGAAGAGCGCCGCGAGCGGGAGCCTCAGCAGCGAGATCGCGTTCGGCCAGGTCGCGAGCTGCATGGCGACACCGCGGACCGCATCGCGTCAGGGCGCACGGACCGGCGACTCGCCCAGGTAGAGCGAGGAGCGCCGGTACCGGTCCAGCGCGTGACGCAACAGGAGCTTCAACAGGGCCGCGACCGGCACCGCCAGCAACAGGCCGACGAAGCCGAGGAAGAACCCGCCGACCGCGAGCGCCAGCATGACCCACACAGGGTGTAACCCCACGGATTCCCCCACGATCCGCGGTCCGATGACCACCGAGTCGAGGAGCTGGACGAGCGAGTAGACGATCGCGACCTTCACGAAGGAGGCCAGGATGTTACCGCTGAGCAGCGCGATCACGACCGCCGGGACCAGGCTCACGACGAGTCCGAGAAAGGGGACCAGGTTGAAGACCCCGGCGACGGCGCCGACCAGCCCGGCGTATGGGAACCGGGCGATCCAGAGCCCGAGCGCCGTCAGCACGCCGACCGCCAGCGCCGCGAGGAGCTGGCCGCGCAGGTACCGGGAGACCAGCTGGTCGTACTCTCGCGCGAATCCGAGCCAGCTCTCCCGCTGCGGGCGAGGGACCAGGTCGATGAGGCGCGCGGCGAGCCGATCGTAATCGCGTAGCAGGTAGAACGCGAGCACCGGAGTGAGCACGACGTACCCGAAGATGGTGAGAGCCGTCCCGACGCCGCGGCCGACCCCGAGCACTGCGCCCCAGACCTGGCCGGCGATTTCCGCCTGCCGCGTTCGCAAGAACTCCACCACCCGCTCCGCGTCGAGCGTCGAGAGCGGCTGCAGCACCACGTCCTCGCGCACGAACGGGACGTCGACCCGGGCGAGCCGCGACCGGACCGCGGCCAGCCACGCGCTCACGCGCTCGAACGCCTCGGGCGCTCGATCGATCAGGGACTCGACCTGGCCAGCGAGCGCCGGGACCCCGAAGACGGCCCCGAGGACGAGGAGCCCGAGGAACGGGAGGACGAGGAGCACGATCGCGAGCGTCCGCGGGATCCGCCACCGCGCGAGGAGGTTGACGAGCGGGTTCAGGATGTACGCGATCACGAGCGCGAGCACGAACGGCGCGAGGAGGAACCCGGTCGTCTCCAGGAGCCAGAGGACGGTCAGGATCGACGCGCCGATCACGAGCAGCCGATGCCGCCGCGACCCGGCGTACGGGGCGAGGAGCAGGAGAAGCAGGATAAAGAGCGTGAACGGGGAGAGGAGGGACCGCAGGGTGAAGAGGAACCCCGCCAGGACCAGGAGCACGGCGAGTCCGTAGACCAGCCGCCACTCGCTACGCACACGTTCGAGCACCTTCACTCGTCCTCCCATTGATCGCCGAGTACCGCGCGCACCGCCGCGCGCAGGACGCCCCGCGCGTTCTCGTAGGTGATCGTCCGGATCGCCTCATCCGCCGGGAGCCAGATGCAGTCGCTGATCCCCTCGTCCAGCTGTGGGCGGGCCTCGCCCTCGGAGGATTCGAAGAGGTAGAAGTGACAGAACTTGTGGACCAGCCGGCCCTGGTCACGGAAGTACCAGTCGATGGTCGGCAACTCGCGCTCGACGCGCAACCCGCCCAGCCCCGTCTCCTCGGCGATCTCGCGCACGGCGGCCTCTACCGGCGTCTCCTCGCCCTCCATGTGCCCCTTCGGCAGCCCCCAGTTCTGGTAGGGATCGCGGATCAGGAGGAAGACGACCTCGTCCGGGCCGAGCCGCCTATAGACGACCCCGCCGGCGCTCGTCTCGACACGCGCGCCGCGGGGCGGCGCGGCACGGCCCCTCCCGCCCCGTCGCCCTCGACGCCGCCTAGCCACGGATCACGTGTTCAGCGATCTGCACGGCGTTCGTCGCCGCGCCCTTGCGCAGATTGTCGCCGACGACCCAGAGGTGCAGCACGGACGGGAGGTCGCGGTCCACACGGACCCGGCCGACCCGGACCGTGTCCGCGCCGACCGCGTCTCTCGGAAGCGGGTCGTGCAGGTCATCGGCCAGCACGAGCCCCGGCATCGCGGCCAGCGCCGCACACGCCTCGGCACGGGAGAGCGGACGCTCCGTCTCGACCGTCGCGGCCACGGCATGGCCGACGACGACCGGGACCCGCACACACGTCGCCGCGACCGGGAGCGACGGCAGACCCAGGATCTTCCGACTCTCCTGCCGGATCTTCTCCTCCTCTTCGCTCCAGCCCTCGCCGTCCCGATCGCCGATCGCGGGGATCACGTTCCCGGCGATCGGAGACGCGAACGGCGACTGATCCGCCGGCCGGCCGGCCAACTCGGCCTCGAGCGCGGCGACACCGCGTTGGCCCGCGCCCGAGACCGACTGGTACGTGCTCGCGACCACGCGCCGCAGCCCCGCCGCCCGCCGGATCGCCTCCAGCGCGAGCGCGAGCTGGATCGTCACGCAGTTCGGGTTCGCGATGATCCCCCGCGGACGGTCCGGAATCCTATGCGCGTTGATCTCCGGCACGACGAGCGGGACCGCCGGGTCCATCCGCCACGCCGACGAATTGTCGATGACGACGGCGCCCTCGGCCGCCGCCCGCGGCGCCCACTCCCGACTCCGCGAGGCGCCGGCCGAGAAGAGCGCGAGCGTGCACCCCCGGAATACGCCCGGCTCCGGTGCCCGGACCTCCCACGACCGGCCGCGCCAGTCGATGCGCGACCCTCGCGAACGTTCCGACGCCAGGGGCACGATCTCGTCCGCCTCGACCCCCCGCTCCTCGAGCACCCGCAAGATCGTCTGTCCGACGGCGCCCGTCGCGCCCAGGATCGCGATCCTCATCGACTCCCCTCCCCGAGTCCGAACGCATCGTGCAACGTCCGCAGCGCCACGTCCTCCTGCCCTTCGTCGACCAGGAGCGAGATCGAGATCGACGACGTCGACAGGCCGTGCACCTCGACGCCCGCGGCGAGCAGCACCTCGTACGCCCGCGAGTAGACGCCCGGCCGACCGTGCATCCCGGTCCCGACGAGCGCGATCCTCGCCAGCCCGCTCCGGACCTCGAGGCCGTGGCCGCCCTGCTCCGCCAGGACCGACTCGCAGATCGCCTTCGCGTCGGCGAGCGATTCGGCCAGGAGCGAGAGCTGGAGCTGCCGTCGGCCGTCGGACCGGTCCGCCTCCGAAACCATGTCCACGCTGATCGACGCCTCGGCCAGGCGACGCAGGACTTCCGCCGTCGACCGCATCCCGGCCGGCAGCCCGTGCAGGATCAGTCGGGCGAAGCCCGCCCGGGACGCGAGCCCGGTCAGGACAAGCTCTTCCATACCACGCTCCCTCCTCGCGATCCTCGTCCCGTGCTCGCTCCCAGGATGGAACGAAGATAGCACCCGGAGCGGGACACCGAACCTGGCGCCGATCTCGACGGCCCGCGGGTGAAGGACCTGCGCGCCGGAGCACGCGAGTTCCAGCATCTCCTCGTAGTCCAGATCGTCGATCCGCCGCGCCGTCGGGACCCGACGGGGATCGGCGGTGAAGACGCCGTCGACATCCGTGTAGATGTCGCAGCGCGACGCGGCGAGCGCGGCGGCCAGCGCGACGGCCGTCGTGTCCGAGCCGCCCCGGCCCAGCGTCGTCACCTCGCGCTCCTGGCTCACGCCCTGGAACCCCGCGACGATCGCGATACGCCCCCGGCTCAGCGCCTCCCGGACCCGGTCGGCACGGATCTCCAGGATCCGGGCACCCGTATGCATCGTGTCCGTGATGATCGCCGCCTGCGAGCCCGTGAAGCTCACCGCCTCCTCGCCTCGCTCGCGGATCGACATCGCGAGCAGCGCCATCGAGATCCGCTCGCCGGCCGAGAGGAGCATGTCCAGCTCCCGAGGATGGCGGCGGAACGGGTCGGGGCACACGGCCCGCGCGAGCGTGAGGAGATCGTCCGTCGTGTCGCCCATCGCCGAGACGACGACCACGAGATCGTTCCCGGCACGACGCTCGGCCACGATGCGGTCCGCGATGCGCTGCAACCGATCCGGCGTCGCGACGGAACTGCCACCGAACTTCAATACGAGCGTCGCCACACCTCAGGATCCATGCAATATCCCCGCCCGCCGCCGGGCCGCCCGCGCCGCGTCCGGGGTCAGAAGATCTTCAACCGGATGTATCTCCCCGGATTCTCCTTGATGTCCGCGAGCAGCTCCTGCAGCAGCACGTTCGATCTGACCAGGTCGGTGTAGAGCGTCGTGTCCTGGAACAGCCGCCCCAGGCTGCCTTCGCCCCGTTCCAGCCGCTCCGCGATCGCGCCGACCGCGTCCATGACGCTGTCGGCGTGCGCCATCGCCGAACGGAATTCCCGGCTCGCGGCGAGGAGCTCCGTGCTGAGCGAGTCGACCTGCGCCGTCGCGCGCTGCACGTTGCCGACGATCTCCGCGAGCGCGCCGTCCGCGACGGCGGCCTCGACCTGGAGGAACGCGCGCTGCGCCGAGGCCGCGGCACCGCCCAGGAGCTCGGCCGTACGGCTCAGCCCCGCCGCGACCTCATCGATCGCACGCTGCTGACGGCCGACCAGCCCCGTCAACTGGCCGCTGACCTCCTGGATGTTCTCGATCGCGAGCCGGATGTTGATCGCGGTCTCCTCCGTGAACGCGAGTTCGACCCGGTCGGTCAGCGTCGCCAGGTTCCCGGCGATCTCGTCGATGACCGCGGTCAGCTCCGAGATGTCCGGAAGCGAGTAGCCGGCCAGCACGCCCGGATCCGGCGACTCCGCATAGCTGTAGCGCGGGAACCGCGAACGCGGGAAGATCTGCGCCTGCCAGTCGCCGAAGAGCGATTCCGGCGACAGGAGGACGACCGGATCCTCCGGGAGCGGCACGTCCCGCTTGATCCGCATCATCACCAGGACGCCGGTCCCGCCCGAATCGAGTTCGATCGCCTCGACCCGACCGATCGGAACACCACGGAGCTTGACGGTGTTCCCGACCTGGAGCTGTCCAACCTCCCGGAACAGGGCCTGGACACGGATCTCCTCCCGCCCGAGATCGACGCCCATCAGCCACGCGGTCCCCAATACGATGACCACGAGCCCGAGGAGGATGACCGCACCGACGACCACCTCGGTTCGCCTGCTCACAGCGCCTCCTGCATGAGCTCCGGGAGCCCGCCGATGAACGCGCGCACGACACGGTCGTCCGACGCACGGATCTCTGCCGGCGTGCCCACGAACCGGATCCGGCCGTCGTAGAGGAGCGCGATCCGATCGCCGATCCGGTACGCGCTCTCCATGTCGTGCGTCACGACCAGGCTCGTGACACCCAGCTCCCGGTCCATCTTCAGGATCAGACGGTCGATCACCGCCTTCGTCACCGGGTCCAACCCCGTCGTCGGCTCATCGTAGAGCAGGTACTTGGGCCGCATCGCGATCGCACGCGCCAGCCCGACCCGCTTCCGCTGACCGCCCGAGAGCTGGCTCGGGTATCGGTCCTCATACCCGTCCAGCTCGACGAGGTGCAGCGCCTCGGCGACACGATCCCGCAGCTGCACCTCCGTCAGACCGCGGATCCGGCGGAGCCCCATCCCGACGTTCTCCGCGACGGTCATCGAGTCGAAGAGCGCGGCGAACTGGAAGACGTACCCGACCTCTCGCCTGAGCGCGTGCAACTCCTCTCGCCGGAGCGACCCAACGCGCCGGCCGTCGATCACGACCTCGCCGGAATCGGGGTGGATCAGCCCGATGATCGTCTTGAGGAGCACCGACTTGCCCGAGCCCGAGAAGCCGATCAGGACGACCGTCTCGCCCTCCCGGACCTCGAGCGAGACGCCGTCCAGCACGACCCGGTCGCCGAACGACTTGCGCACACCCTCGAGCACGATGCTCATAGGAGCGTCGCCGCCCAGAACGCGTCCAGGACCAGGATCAGCATGCTCCCGACCACGACCGCGCGCGTCGTCGCCCGGCCAACCGCCGCGGCGCCGCCGGATACGGTGTACCCGAAGAAGCACCCGATCGCGGTCACGACCAGCCCGAACGAAGTCGCCTTGATCAACGAGTACCGCACGTCGAAGGGATCGAAGAAGAGGCGGACGCCGCGCATGAACTCCGGCGTCGAGAGGTCGAGCAGGTAGAGCGACGTGATCCAGCCGGCGGCGATGCCGATCGCGTCCGCGAAGGCGACGACGATCGGGAACATGACCACGCCCGCGAGTACACGCGGCACGACGAGGTACGCGAGCGGATCGTACGCCAGCGTCTCGAGCGCATCGATCTGCTCGGTGACCCGCATCGTCCCGAGCTCCGCCGCGATGTTCGCGCCGACCCGGCCCGCGAGCGCGAGGCCCGTCAGGACGGGGCCCAGCTCCAGGATCATCGTCTTCGCGACCAGGACCCCGACGAAATAGAGCGGGACCGCACCGGTGAAGGTGTAGGAGGCCTGGAGCGCGAGGACGATCCCCGTGAACGCCGCGATGAAGAGCGCGATCGGGATCGAGTCCACGCCGAGCCGGGCCATCTGCACGATGAGCTGACGGCCCCACGTCCCGACATCGGCGAGCGCTCGGACCGCACGCGCGGTGAACACGCCGAAACGGCCGAAGCCGGCCGAGATCTCCAGTGCGGACCGACCGACCCATGCCAGCGGCGCGCCCAGACCCGTAGCCATGGGCTAAACATAGCCCACGCAGTCATTTTCTGTCTACCCCGGAACCGGGCCGGAACCCGCTCCGGCCGGGCCGCCGCGCCGCGCCGGCCCGCGCCTTGCCACGTCGGTGTCCAGGCACGACCGCGCCGTGGCCGCGCTGCACGGAGGGAAGCACGATGCACGACAAAAGCTCGCCGGATCCCGAGCGCCGGCTCCGTTACGAGGAGATCGAGGACCCGCGATTCCAGGCGAAATGGCGGGCGGCACGCGACCTCGACGGCGAACAGGTCGAGGCCGCGTTCCGGCACGGCTTCGACGCCAGAGACCGGTTCGGGGAGCGTCCCTTCCGCGAGGTCGTGGACTACCTGCGCGAGAGCTGGGAGGGGATGGGCGCGCCGGCGCCGTGGGACGAGGTCGTCGGGATCGTCGAGTCCGGGTACGAACGCTACCGGGCCGAGGGCTTCGGGCCCATGATCGAGGAGGCCGCCGAGGCGCTCGAACGGTTCCCGACCCGGACGATCGGCGGCTCGACGACCGGCGGCACGATGGGCGAACGCTTCCACCTGGGCGCGGCCGAGCCCGTCTCCGACTACGACGGCGAAGGCGGCCCGCCCGTCGGCGGCGAGGAGGAAGCGGGCGGCGGCGGCCCGGAGGGCGGCCGCCGGCGCCTCACCCGGTGACCCAGCGGAGCGCGGGGACCGACGGCGCTTCGCCCAGCTCCGCGGCCAGCCGATAGAAGTGGAGCAGCCCCTCCTGCATCCGCGCGTCGAGGTCGTAGACGAGCGAGCGCCAGTACCGGAGCAGGTGGTCCGGCTCGAGCCCGAACCGCGGCGCGTGGCGCCGGGCCAGCTCCTCGTCGTGCTCGACGAAGTACGCGCGGCTCTCGCGGAGCGCGTCGTAGAGCCCGAGCAGCGCCTCGTCCTTCTCCTCGCCGGCCGAGGTCTGCCACACCGCGAAGGCGAACGGCAGCCCCGTCCATTCGGTCCAGGCCTCGCCCAGGTCCAGGACCGGGCGCGGGGCGGACGACGCGCTCAGCCGCAGCCCGCGACGCAGCGCGACATCGCCGATCCAGAGCGCGCCCGCCGCGCCGTCCCGTACGGGATCCGCGGCATCGGACTGCTCGAACCACCGGTACCGCGGCCGGACGCCGAAGCGCCGCTCGAGCAGGATCTTGAGCAGCACGACCGAGGTCGCCGAGGCCGTCGGGATCGCGACCTCGCGCCCGGACAGCATCTCGATGGGGGATCCCAGCTCCAGCAGGATGCTGCCGACGGGGCCGGACGCGCCGATCGCGAACCCCGGGAGCAGACGGTATCGCGACGCGTTGCGCGCGTACTCGATGCTCGACGACGGTGCAACGTCCAGCGTGCCCGCACGGAGCTCCGCGTTGAGGACGGAGGGGATCCCGGATCGCAGCTCGACCCCGGGCGGCGCGCCCCGCTCCAGGAACGAAGCGTGGACCGGGAAACAGTTGCTGTAATCGATATGACCAAGTACCAGCATCGCATTCCAAGATCGGGTCGGACGACGGGGTAACTTAACATGCCACCCTCTCCCCGCCAGGGTCGACGCGCCCTGATCGGCGCGCTCCTCGTCCTCGGCCTCGCCGCCGCCGCGGGGCTCATCTTCTTCCTCGAGGACCTGCAACGTGCCTTTGCGCGGAGCCACACGATCGTCGGACTCTTCCCCGAGGCGACCGGCCTGTCGGTCGGCGCGTCCGTCTGGATCGCCGGCCGTCCGGCGGGGAGGGTGCGGAGCGTCGAGTTCGTCCCGGACGGCCCCGAGACACGCGGCCGCTTCGCCGCGGAACTCGAGTTCCCGGTCCGCTACGCCCCGCTGATCCGGAGGGACAGCGAACTGCGGCTCGCCACGCCCCGGCTCCTGGCCAACCCGGTCGTCAACCTCATGCCCGGCACGGCGGGCTCGCCGCGGCTCGGACCCGGCGACACCCTCGTTGCCCGCGCCCGGACCGACCCGGCCCTGCTGCGCGCCCACGGGGACACCGTGCTCCGGGCGCTCGACGCCTTCCGCGGCTCGGCCCGCGCCCTCGCGGCGGCCGCCCGCGAACGCGAGCCCGCGATCGACCGCGTCGCCCGCGAGCTGGCCACGGCCGGGACCGCGCTCGACGCACTCGCGCACGCACTCGAGCACGGGCCGCTGTCCCGCATCCTCGAGGACACCATCTGGCAGACGGTCTTCAGGCGCGTCGACGCCATCACGGCCGAGATCGACGGCCTCGTCGCCGGGCGCGCCGAGGCGGAAGGCCCGGTCGCGGCCGAGGCCGCCGCGGCGGTCGCGCGGCTCGGCCGGCGCGCCCAGGCGCTGCGGCTCGAGATCCTCGAGCTACGCGAGATGCTCGAGGACCGGCGAGGGTTCCTCGGCAGGGCCGCGATCGATCCCGCACTCCGGAACGCGATCGCCCGGGCCCGCGCGCAAGCCGACTCGCTCGCCGCCGAGCTCCGCCGCCGGCCGTGGAGACTCTTCTTCTGATTCCGCGGACCGGCCCCGAGGCTCAGCTCGCGAAGACCTTCGCGATCTCCCAGATCGCCGGATCCAGGAACTTGGTCTGCCGCACCGCGTCGTAGAGCGGCACGGAGCCGATCTCCTTCCCCTGGAGCGCGGCCATCCGGCCCCACGCGCCCTCGAGCGCGAGGTCGGCGGCCTTCACCCCGAACCGCGTCGCCAGGACACGGTCGTACGGGGTCGGCGAACCCCCACGCTGGATGTGGCCGAGGACGACGGTGCGCGTCTCGGTGCGGATGCAATCCTCGATCTCCGAGGCGAGCCACGTGCTCACCTCGCCGGCGCGGACCCTGGACCGCCGGTCGACCGGCGCGCTCGCGGCCTCGACCGTCCGCGCGCCCTCCGCGATCACGACGATCGAGAAGTTGCGGCCCCGACGCTCACGCTCCCGGATACGGTCGCAGACCGCGTCGACCGTGAACGGGTATTCCGGGACCAGGATCACGTCCGCGCCGCCCGCGATCCCGGCGTACGCAGCGATCCAGCCGGTATGGCGCCCCATGACCTCGACCACGATCACGCGGTTGTGCGCCTCCGCCGTCGTGTGCAGGCGGTCGATCGCCTCGGTCGCGATCGTGACCGCCGTGTCGAAGCCGAAGGTGAAATCCGTGCCGGCGAGATCGTTGTCGATCGTCTTCGGCACGCCCACGAGCCGGATCCCTGCCTCCACCAGCTCGAAGGCGGCCGAGAGCGTCCCGTCGCCGCCGACCACGATGAGGCCGCCGACCTCGTCGCGCTCCAGCACCTCGCGCAATCGGTCCACGCCCGACGGGACCTGCAGCGGATCGGTGCGGGACGTGCCGAGGATCGTACCGCCGAGCGGGAGGATCCCCTTGATCGCACCGCTGTCCAGGACCATCGGGTCGCCGGCCAGGACGCCGTCCCAGCCGTTTCGGTAGCCCAGGAGGACGACGCCGCGCTGCGCACAACGCTGCGCCGCCGCACGGATCACGGCGTTCAGACCCGGACAGTCACCGCCGCCCGTCAGGATACCCAGCCTTCGCTGCTCCCTGCCCATCGCCCGCCGCCTTGGAAGTCGAGACCGGACACGATGCCTCGGGCGACACGCGCACCCGACTCCTCACGCGGTCGACACGATCCAGCAGAGTCCATGCCGCCCCTCCCGGCCGATGCCGAAGGCAACGGCCCGAGGGGACATGCCGATGGCAATGGGTGGAAGGCGCCGGCTGGAGAATTACGCCGCCTGGAGCGGGCGGGGCGCAGCCGCGAGCGGCAGGATCAGGGAGACGGTCAGCCCGGCGCCCGGGCGGGAGCGCAGCTCGATCCGCCCACCGTGCGCCTCGATGATCTCGCGCGTGATCGCGAGGCCGAGCCCGAGCGCCCGGGGCTTCGTCGTCACGAACGGGTCGATGATCTGGTCCAGCCGCTCCGGCTCGATGCCGGGACCGTTGTCCCGGATCTCGACGACCGCATCCGAGCGGCGACGCCGGAGCGCGATCTCGACCCGGCCGTCGTCGGTCCGGTACGCGCGCTCGCGCACCGCCTCACGCGCGTTGCGGACCACGTGCTCAAGCGCCTGCCTCAGGAAACCGGGATCCGCGTCGACCACGACCGGCTCGAGCCGGCCGAGCACGACACGGACCCCCTCCCGTTCGCCCTCCTGCGCGGCCTGCTCCGCGACCGCGCGGACCAGCTCGTCCAGCGGCGACGGCGAGAGCTCCAGCCGACGGGCGATCCCGGACGCGTAGTTCGAGAGGACGCCGAGGAGCTCCGTCATGCGCAGCGCCTCGCCGATGATCGCCTGACTGACCTCGCGCCGGGGACCGGGGTCGGAGATCAGCGACTCGTCCTCCAGCATCTCGGCGTGGAGCAGGATCGTCTGCAACGGGTTCTTCACCTGATGCAGGATCCTGCCCGTGGCCATCCCCATCGCCGCGAGCCTCGCCGCCTTCACACGATCACGCATGCTGCGCCGGACGAGGGCCAGCGCGATGCCCGCCGAGAACCCGGTGATCAGGAGGACCAGGAGCACGTTGACCAGCATGAGGCGCTGGGCACCCGTCAACGAGGTCACCTGATCCGCGAACGACGATACGAGCGGCATGCGGCCCCGGCGATCGATGGAAGAACGAAGATACACCTAACGTATGGCCTCGACGGCGCCGAAAGCAATGACCCGTGGGAGAGCCGGCGCCCCCGCGCCGGCTCACACGCGGATATGGACGGGGCGCGGGGACCGGCCGTGGACCAGCACGTTCCGGAACGCGAGGACGATCGCCAGACCCGTCGCCGCCATCACGAGCTGAAGGAACTGGTTCAGGTGCCAGATCCGGACGGCATCGACCTGCCCGACCTCACGGAAGAAGTGCGCCTGGATCGGGAGCAGGAGGTGGAACACCGTCGCGATCGCCATGATCCCGAGCAGGTACGCGTCCGCACGCGAAAGCCGGCCCAGTAGCAGGATGGCCCAGAAGACGAGATACCCCGCGACCGTCACGAAGGCCAGCGCCTGCGTCACCGACATGAGGAGCTCCCAACGCTGGACGGAGAAGCTCCCAACGGCGGCCGTGGCCGCAACGATCCAGACCGCCCCGAAACAGGCCCGCCGCAGTCGGCCGGGGCCGAGCAGGACCCCCGCGATCAGGAGCGGGGCCAGCGCGTCCACGACGGCGTTCATGTAGTAACCGGGATTGTACAGAAGACGCGCGGTCTGGTAGACCGCCGAGTCACCGGCCACCCGGTGCAGGACCCACGCCGTCTCGGCCACGAGCGCCGACAACGCGTACGAACAGTGACGGAGCGCGATCACGCCCCACGCACCACGGCTCCCGACCGACCACGACGGGCGCCGGAACACGACCAGCTCGAGCAGGATCCACGCGAGCGCGAGCCAGACCAGCAGCGTGAGCGTACGCGTAACGACGAGCAGGTCCATGACGCAACAGCGCCGACGCCGATGATCGAGAAGGATCAGGTATGGGGCGGCGGGGGCGGCGGGGGCGGCATCACGTCATCGAACGCGAAGACGATGACCTCCTCGCCGCCACGTGGATCCGGGACGACGGCCTCGACGACCACCCGGCGAACGACCTGGTTGGGATCGTTCAACACGACCTCGAGATCCAGATCCTGGTCCCGAGCGACGAGTTGCGTCCGGACACGAGCACCCGGCGGCTGCTCACGGTAGCCCGGGTTCCGGAAAAGCGTCTTGGTCGACTGACGGCCACTCTCCAACTTCCGCGTCACCTTCACCTGCCGGAGCCAGTCGGGCTGATAACTGATCACGTACTCGTAACCCCGCTGGTCCACCCCCCGTCCCTCACGGTTGTGCCGTGCCATCCACGCCTCCGCTTTGATCGACCTCGTAACGGCCTCTGACCTCCGTCGACCAATTATAGTCCTTCCCCGTAACCCACCTTGTCAAGCATACTCCCGCGCACGCCCCCCAACCGCCGGGCACGCGCATTCGAGTACACTTCTTGCGACACGGACACGTACGATCGGATCACCAGCGGAAATCGCTCCACGCGACGGCTCGGGACCGAGCCGCGATCGGAAGCCGGGAACACACGGATCCACCGGGACGAATGGCGGACCCGCGAACACGCCGACCGCGCACCGCCAACGCGCCGAACGCGCCGGCGGCCCCCGCGCGACGACACTCTTGACGGGGACCGGGGCCACTCTTATACTATCGTATTATCCACGACATGAACGACCTTCCGTTCACCGCGGAGGCGTGGACGCCTCGCCAGCCATACCGGCTCGCATCGAACACACCGCGATCCCGTGAGCACAACTCGCATGGCGTTGACGTCCCGCCGGTCGACCCATTTTACGTTCCAACGGAGTGATTCGTGGACATCGCCGAACTGAAGAGCAAGTCGATTGCAGAGCTGCACGAGATGGCGGAGCAGCTCAATATCTCGAACTATTCCGGCCTTCGTAAACAGGATCTCATCTTCCGGATCGAGCAGAACCTGCTCGACAGCGACGTGGTCCTGCGCGGCGAGGGCGTGCTCGAGGTCCTGCCCGAGGGATACGGCTTCCTCCGGTCCCAGGACTGGAACTACCTCTACGGGCCGGATGACATCTACGTCAGCCCTTCGCAGATCAAGCGTTTCGACCTCCGGACCGGGGACACGATCCTCGGTCAGGTCCGGCCGCCGAAGGAGGGCGAGCGCTATCTGGCGCTGCTCAAGGTCGAGTCGGTCAACGGTGACGACCCCGAGAAGGCCAAGCACCGGATCGCCTTCGACAACCTGCGGCCGCGTTATCCCGAGGAGCGGATCAGGCTCGAGAACAAGGCGGGCGACCTGTCGATGCGGCTCATGGACCTGATCTCGCCGATCGGGAAGGGGCAGCGCGGGCTGATCGTCTCGCCGCCGAAGGCGGGGAAGACGATCCTGATGCAGCGGATCGCGAACGCGATCCTGGAGAACCATCCGGAGATCCACCTGATCGTGCTCCTGATCGACGAGCGGCCCGAAGAGGTCACCGACATGGAGGAGCACGTCGCGGCCGAGGTCATCTCGTCGACCTTCGACGAGCCGGCCGACCGCCACACGCAGGTCGCCGAGATGGTGATCGAGAAGGCGAAGCGCCTGGTCGAGCACGGCCGGGACGTCGTCATCCTCCTGGACTCGATCACCCGTCTGGCCCGTGCCTACAACGTGACCGTCCCGCACTCGGGGAAGATCCTTTCCGGCGGCGTGGACGCGCACGCGCTCCACAAGCCGAAGCGGTTCTTCGGCGCCGCGCGCAACATCGATGGGGGCGGCTCGCTCACGATCATCGCGACGGCGTTGATCGAGACCGGCTCGAGGATGGACGAGGTCATCTTCGAGGAGTTCAAGGGGACCGGGAACATGGAGGTCGTCCTCGACCGCCACATCGCCGACAAGAGGATCTTCCCCGCGATCGACATCAACCGCTCGGGGACGCGTCGCGAGGAGCTCCTCATGGAGGAGAGCGAGCTGAACCGGGTCTACCTGCTCAGGAACTTCCTCTCCGACATGCCCTCCGCCGAGGCGCTCGAGTTCCTCCTCGACCGGATGCGTCGGACCAAGACGAACAAGGAGTTCCTGGACAGCATGGCGCGGGGCGGGTGATCCGAGGGGCCGGGGCGCGCGGACGTCACTCGCGGGGCGCCACCGAGAGGCGGCCCTCCACGAGGAGGTCGACGTTCGCGCGCTGCGCCTCCGACAACCGCTTCGGCAGATTCAGGATCCTGACCGGCTCGCGCGTCGAAGTCGGAATGTAGAGGACCAACCGCTCGCGCGCGTGCGACGTCGCCTCGGCGTGCGCGAGCCCATCCTCGTCGATCTCCACGACCATCCCGGGCCCTGTCAGCTCGACCAGGCGGCGGCCGTAGTCGAGCCACGCCTCGATCGGGTCCGTGCGCCCTTCGGCGATCCCCGGCAACAGCGCCTCGTAATACCGACGAGCCTCGTCGAACGCGGCCGCGTCGCGTGCGCGCAACGACCGCAGCCAGTCCCGGAAGCGCGCGCGCGGATCGCACAGCGCGGCTCGCTCGAGCGCTCCTTCCAGGCGGGCTTCGGCCCGTTCTCGCAATGTCGCGTCCATGGAGCGAAGTTTGGCGGGGCTCGCCGAGTCGCGTCAAGTGCGGCTGCTCGCCGGACGGGATCGGGATCGTGTCGGCGGGCGGCCATCGAAGCTGGCCGCGATCGTGCCGGAACGGGACGAACGACGCGGTCCGGCACACATGAAGGAGGGGGCGCGGGAGCGCCCCCTCCAATCCATCCGGCCTCCGGGCCTTCGGCCGCCCCGGCCGTCAGACGTCGAGGTTCCGCGCGTACAGCGCGTTCTTCTCGATGAAGCGCCTCCGGGGCTCGACCTCGTCACCCATGAGCGTCTGGAAGATCTGGTCGGCGGCGACGGCGTCCTCCATCCGGACCCTGAGGATCGTGCGCGTCTCCGGGTCCATCGTCGTCTGCCAGAGCTGTTCGGGGTTCATCTCCCCGAGCCCCTTGTAGCGCTGAACGTTGATGTTGCCCTTGCCGTCGGCCTTGCCGTTCGAGAGACGCCGGATGACCTCGTCCCGCTCCTCGTCGCTGTACGCGTAGTACTCTTCGCGGCCTCGCGCGATCCGGTAGAGCGGCGGCTGCGCGATGTAGATCATCCCTTCATCGATGAGCTGCCGCATGTGCCTGAAGAAGAAGGTCAGGAGCAGCGTGCGGATGTGGGCGCCGTCCACGTCCGCGTCGGTCATGATGATGATCTTGTGGTAGCGCGCGTTCTCGATGTTGAACTCGTCGTCGCCGATCCCCGCGCCGATCGCCGCGATGATCGTCCGGATCTCCTCGTTCGAGAGGATCCGGTCCATCCTCGCCTTCTCGACGTTCAGGATCTTGCCCCGGAGCGGGAGGATCGCCTGGAACGAGCGGTTCCGCCCCTGCTTCGCGCTGCCGCCCGCGCTGTCACCCTCGACGAGGTAGAGCTCGCAGAGCGACGGGTCGGTGATCGCGCAGTCGGCCAGCTTGCCGGGCAGGACGCTACCCTCGAGCGCGTTCTTGCGACGCGTCAGGTCCCGCGCCTTCCTCGCCGCGAGGCGCGCCCTCGCGGCCTGGATCGCCTTCTCGATGATCCGCTTCGCGACCGCGGGGTTCTCGTCCAGGAAGATCCCGAGCCGCTCGTGGACGACCTGCGCGACCGCGCCCTGGACCTCCGAGTTCCCGAGCTTCGTCTTCGTCTGGCCCTCGAACTGCGGCTCCCGGACCTTGAGCGAGAGGACGCACGTCAGCCCCTCCCGGACATCATCGCCCGAGAGCGTGTCCGGGTCCTTCTTGAGCAGGCCGTTCTTCTTCGCGTAGTCGTTCAGCGTACGCGTGAGCGCGGACTTGAAGCCGGTCAGGTGCGTGCCGCCCTCGTGCGTGTTGATGTTGTTGACGAAGGTGAACGTGTTTTCGTTGTAGCCCTCGTCGTACTGGATCGCGATCTCGATCTCGGCCTCGTCCCGCTTCGCCTCGATGTAGATCGGCTCCGGGTAGAGCGGCTTCCTCGAGCCGCGGAGGAAGGCGACGAACTCCTTGATCCCGCCTTCGTAGCGATAGACCTCGCGATGAGGCTCCTCGCCCTCCGCGACGCGTTCATCGGCGAACGTGATCTGGAGGCCCTTGTTCAGGAACGCCAGCTCGCGGAGCCGGGTCGACAGCGTCTCGAAGTCGAACGTGAGTTCCGTGAAGATCTCCGGGTCCGGCTTGAACGAGACCGTCGTGCCGGTCCGCCTGCCCTCGTACGCGCCGATGGCCTCGAGCTCCGTCACCTTCGCCCCGCGCGAGAAGCGCTGGCGGTAGAGCTTCCCGTCGCGCCAGCGGACCTCGACCTCGAGCCACTCCGAGAGCGCGTTGACGACGCTCACGCCCACGCCGTGCAGACCGCCGGAGACCTTGTAGGCATCCTTGTCGAACTTGCCGCCGGCGTGCAGCATCGTCATCGCGACCTCGACGCCGGGGATCCCCTCGATCGGATGCTTGTCGACCGGGATCCCACGGCCGTTGTCGGAGACGGTGACCGAGCCGTCCTTGCGGAGGATGACCTCGATCTCCGTGCAGTGGCCCGCGAGCGCCTCATCCACGGAGTTGTCGACCACCTCGTAGACCAGGTGGTGCAGACCGCGGATGCCGGTGGATCCGATGTACATCCCCGGCCGCTTCCGCACGGCCTCCAGCCCCCGGAGAACCTGAAGCTGCCCAGCGGAGTAGTCGTTCTTCGGCTGACCTTTCGCCATCGTTTCTTCGCCCTGTCGTAGCGGAAAAGCTCCAATTTACTACCCCTGAGCGGGCGGGGAGTTGCCTCGAAAGTCCAGGATCCGCGCCGCGGGCGGCGTTGCCGGCCGCTCCGGGAACCACGCCGCGCGCCGGCATCGCCCGGATCATTCTTCGTCCATCAGGAACCGGATCCGTTCGATCCTGCCCCGTTCCCGTCCCTCGTTGAGTCGCCGCAGGATCTCGCCTTCCATCATCTTGAGCTCCATGAGCCATGCGCTCGATCGTACGGCCACGAAGAGCGTGCCCCGCGATGTCCGGAGCGGGCGCGTCACCTCCGCGATCGCCGGCCCGACCCGTTCGTCCCATTCGGGCACGATCGCGGCCTCCTCGATCCGTTCCGCGATCCCCGACCGTTCGAGGAACCTCGCGAGCGCCTGGCCCAGCGGCATCGGTCCGTTTTTCGGGTGGCTCACGTATACACCTTGCCGTTCGCGATACGCCAGCGTTCCAGCACGCCGCCCCGGGGCTCCAGGTCGGACTCCTTGGGCGCGGTCAGGATGACCTGCCCTCGCTCTTCGGCCTCGATCAGCTCGAGGATCCGGCCGGCCCGCCCGGGGTCGAGTTCGGCGAAGAGGTCGTCGAGCAGGACGATCGGGTCCCGGCCCCGCGCCTCCCGGACCGTTTCCGCCTCGATCATGCGCAGCGCGATCGCGGCGGTCCGTTTCTGGCCTCCGGAACCGAAGTCCCGGAGGTCGGCCTCGCCGCCCGACGTTCCGAAGAGGATGGCCAGGTCGTCGCGGTGGGGCCCGACGAGTGTGAGCCCGCGCTCCCGTTCGCGGCGCACGACGCGTCCGAGCTCGGCGCGGAACGCGGCCGTCACGGCCTCGACCGTCGGCGCGGCGTGCTCCAGGTCCGGGATCGGGACCGACGCGTCGTAGCGGATCCACGCCGGCGCGCCGCCGGCGATCCGTTCGTAGCGCCGTGTGAACGCCTCGGCCCGGTCCCGGACCCAGGCGGCCCGGGCCACGATGACCCGGCTCCCGGACTCGATCAGCCCCTCGTCCCACGCCTCGAGGAGAACGCCGGACGCGCCGTCCCGCAGCATCGCGTTCCGCTGCCTCAGGATCTGCCGGTAACGCTGCAGCGCCGCGAGGTAGCCGGGCGAGTTCAGCGAGAGGACGATGTCCAGGAACCGCCGCCGCTCCGACGGCGCGCCCGTCACGATCGACACATCCGAGGGCGAGAAGATGACGGCGCCGACGCCGCCCAGCGCGTCGCCGAGCCGTTCCGGCTCGGCGCCGTTCACCGCGACCCGCTTCCGTCGGCCTCGACGCTCGAAGGCCGCGGTGATCTCGCGCCCGCCGCCCGTCGACCGGTCCTGGAACCGGCCGCGGATGAAGAACGCGTCGCCGCCCCACCGCACGAGCTGCTCGTCCGGCGCGCCGCGGAAGGAGCGGAAGATCTCCAGGTAGTAGACCGCCTCGAGCAGATTGGTCTTGCCCGACCCGTTGTCGCCGATGATCGCCACGCCCGGCGCCGGGAACGTCAGGTCCAGCTCGACGAAGTTGCGGAACCCGCGCAGGCGGAGTTCCCGGCAAGCCAGGGCGGTGGGGGTGGTCGTCATCACGACGCTTTCGTGCACGGCCCCGCCGCCCGCCGCACGGTCGGGTCGCGCGGCGGGCTCGCGGGCGCGGTCCGGCGCGGGCCTCGGTCCGCGGTCACTTCCCGTGGAACACCGGCTTCCGCTTCTCCAGGAACGCGGTCATCCCCTCGCGCATGTCCGACGTCGAGGCGAGCAGCCCGAACAGGTTCGACTCGAGGACGAGTCCGTCCTCGACGGTCGTCGTCAGGCCGCGCTCGACGGACTCCAGCGCGAGCGCCACGGCGATCGGGCCGTTCGCCGTGATCGTGCGAAGGAACGCTTCGGCCTCCGCGATCAGGTCCGCCTGCGGGACGACGCGGTTGACGAGCCCGATCCGGTGCGCCTCCGCCGCGTCGATCATCTCGCCGGTCAGGATCAGCTCGAGCGCACGGCCCTTGCCGATGAGGCGCGGCAGCCTCACCGTCCCGCCGTAGCCGGGGATGATCCCGAGCCGGACCTCCGGGAGCCCGAACCGCGCGGTCTCGCTCGCGACCCGGAGGTGGCACGCCAGCGCGAGTTCGAGCCCGCCGCCGAGGGCGTAGCCGTTGACCGCCGCGATGACCGGCTTCCCCATCGTCTCGAGGAAGCGGAACACGTCCTGCCCCTGCCGCGAGATGCGGACCCCGCTGAGCGGCCCCATCTCCGCGAGTTCGGCGATGTCGGCGCCCGCGACGAAGGCCCGCTCGCCGGCACCCGTCACGATGACGCCGCGGATCGCATCATCGGCGGCCAGCGCGCGGGACGCGCGGCCCAGCTCCGCGACCGTCGCCGCGTTCAACGCGTTCAGCTTGTCCGGCCGGTTCACGACCACGATCGCGATCTCGTCCCGCCGCTCGATCTCCAGGTACTCGTACGCATCCGCCATGGTCGGGTCCGTCACTTTCAGGGTGGTCTCCGTGGCGAGCCGCCCGTGTGCCCGGGCCGCCCGGCACGGCGAATATAGGACGGCCGAACGGGACACGGCCAGGGGCGGCGGGGACGGGAACGCTTGACCGGGACCGAGGCACACGCCGATCTTGCGGGACCGCGGGCCACCGGCGCCCGGTCGGCGTCCACCCTCGAAACCCGGACCATCATGAGCGCTCCACGCCCTGCAGTCGCCCTCGCCGCCGCCCTGCTCACCCTGACCGCCGCGTGCGGCGCACGCCCGGCGGACGACGCCGCGGCGGCCGATCGGGACACCTTCTGGACCCACCTCCACGCCCTCTGCGGCCAGGCGTTCGAGGGCAGGGTCGTCCACGTCAACCCGTCGGACTCCGCCTTCATCGGCCAGCGGCTCGTCATGCACGTCCGGCAGTGCGAGGACGACGAGCTCCGCATCCCCTTCCACGTCGGCGACGACCGGTCGCGGACCTGGATCCTCACCCGTCTGGAGACGGGGCTCCGCCTCAAGCACGACCACCGGCTCGAGGACGGGTCCGAGGACGAGGTGACGCAGTACGGCGGCGACACCCTTGAGCCGGGCACCGCCGAATGGCAGGAGTTCCGGGCCGACGACTACACGGCCACGCTGATCCCGGCCGCCGCGACCAACGTCTGGACGATCGAGATCGTGCCGGGCGAGGTCTTCGCGTACGCGCTGCGCAGGGAGGGGACCAACCGCCGGTTCCGCGTCGAATTCGACCTGACGCGGCCGGTCGAGCCGCCGCCCGCGCCCTGGGGGTACTGACCGCGCGTCCGTCCGCCGTTAACCCGCTCCGGTCGCCTCGCCCCGGACCATCCCTTCGATCAACCGGTCCGGGGCGTAATGGCGCCGGTACACCTCGCGGATCGCGATCGGTGTGACGGCACGGATCCGTTCCTCGAAGTCCCGCAGCTCGGACAGCCCGCGCCCCAGCACGAGCGCGGCCGCGATGTCGCCGAGCTGCGCCGTGTTCGTCTGGCCACGGATCTTCCACGCGCCGATCGTGTACTCCTGCGCCCTCTCCACCTCCTCCGCGGCGAGCGTCTCCTCGGCCAGCCGGTCCAGCTCCTCGAGGATCGCCCGGCGCGCCTCGTCCTCACGCTCGGGCGATGTCGCGATGTACGTCACGAACGCGCCGGCCCGGACCCGGGTCAACGGAAACGCCGAGACCGAGTACGCGAGCGACCGTCGGCTGCGCAGCTCCTCGAAGAAGCGTCCGCCCAGCCCGCTGATCGCATTGGACAGGACATCGAACGCGTAGCTGTCCGGGTGGTTCCGCTCCGGGCCCGGGAACCCGAGGACGAAGGCCGTCTGCGCCTTCGAGCGGTGCTCCGCCTCCTCCCGCGGGCCCTCGGGCCAGGCCGGCGGCGGCGGGTCCGGCGGCGCGGGGAGCCCCTGCACCGGCTCCATCGCGCTCTGGACGACGGCGGCGACGGCGTCCGGCTCGACGCCGCCGACCGCGACGACCCACGGCCTCGCCTCCAGGACCTGCGACCGGTGCCAGCGCTCGAGGAGCGAGCGGTCCGCCGCCGTGAGCACGGACTCCAGGACCGCCGCCGGGTAGCCGTAGGGATGGTCCGGGAACGCGCCCTGGAGGAAGAGGTGCAGCGGGTAGCGGTACATGTCGTCCCGGAGCCGGTCCAGATCGCTCAGCGCGATCCGGCGCTCGCGCTCGAACTCCGGCTCCGGGAACGAGGGGTGGAGGACGACGTCGCTCAGGACTTCGAACCCCTGCGCGAAGTACCGGGCCGGGACCGAGAGCGTCCAGTAGAACATGTCCGCGCCGACCGCCGGCACGATCGAGCCGCCGAGCGCCTCCGTCTCCTCCGCCAGGCGGGCGGCGCTCCGCCGAGCCGTGCCCTTGATCGAGACCCGGGCGAGGAGCCCCGTCAGCCCCGCCTCCTCGGGCCGCTCCCGGATCGAGCCGCCGGCGAAGAAGACCCCGAACGTGACGAGCGGCGAACTCGGGCGCGGCCGGACCGCGAGCCGGACGCCGTTCGCGAATTCGTAGAAGTGGACGCCGTCCTCGACCCCGACGTCGCCCCCGACCCCGGGCGGGCGCGCCGCGACGGTGCGGGGGGACGGCGCCCGACCCGCGGCCACCGGCTCCGGGACGCCCGCCGCATCCTCGGCGCCCTCCCCCACCCCGTCGCCCGCCCCCTCACCCGCGGCGTCGGCGCGCGCGGCCGCCCCGCCCCCACGACCGGCCGGGACGGTCCCCACCTCCAACCGCGCCTCCACCTCTGCGGCCGTCCACCCCAGCGGTTCCGCCGCCTGCGGCCGGTAGACGAGGAGCGTCGAGCGCTCGAGGCCGAGGTACTCGCCTGCGACGCGGACCAGATCCTCGGCCGTCGCCGCGAGGATCGCGTCCAGGTACCGGCCCGCGAGGCGCCAGTCGCCGAGCGCCTGCCACCGCGCGAGGAGCATCGCCTGGCCCTCGACAGTCTCCAGGTTCCGCAGCATCCTCGCCTCGAGCAGGTTGCGCGCGCGCTCGACCTCGGCCGCGCCGGGCCCGGTCCGCCGCAGCGCCTCGATCTCCGACCACGTCGCACGGATCGCTCCACGGGCGTCCTCGGGCCGCAGCTCCGCGGCGATGCTGAAGACGCCCAGCTCGGTCGGCGTGTAGTTGGAGGCGCCGATCGCGGTCACCCACCCCGCCTCGCGGACGCCGCGGTAGAGCCGGGAGCCCCGGCCCTGGCCGAGGACGACGGCCAGGACGTCGAGCGCGGGCGTGTCCGGGTCGAGCGTCCCGGGCGTCGGCCACCCCCAGGCCAGGTGCGTCTGCACGATGTCGCCGGCCATCTCGTGGAAACGGAGACCCACCCGCTCCGGCTCCTCCGGCGAGAGGTCCCTGACGGCCTCACCCGCGGGCATGTCGCCGTAGTACCGCTCCACGAGCTCGAAGGCGCGGTCGGCCTCCACGTCCCCGGCGATGACCAGGATCGTGTTCGACGCACGGTACAGCTCCCGGTAGTAGCGCCAGACATCTTCGCGGGTCAGGCGCCGGAGCCCCGGCTCCGTCCCGATCCGCCAACGCCGGATACGGTGCACGTCGAACATCCGCTCGTAGAGCGATTCCGTCGCGACCGCACGAGGGTTGTCGAGCTTCCGCTTCGCCTCCTGGATGATGACGAGGAGCTCGCGCCGCAGCTCGTCCGGGTCGATCTGCGAGTTCTTCAGCGCATCCGACTGGATCTCGAGCCCGTGCTCCAGCACGGAGGCCGGGAGGACCGTGTAGTACGTCGTGTAGTCGTAGATCGTGCCCGCGTTCAGGTACCCGCCGACGGCCTTCGTCGCACGCGCGATCTCGCCCGCCCCGAACCGCTCCGTGCCCTTGAAGTACATGTGCTCCAGGACGTGGCTGATCCCGACGACGGGGTCGGGCTCGTTGAAGTAGCCGGCCTTCACGTGCGTCACGATCGCGACGACGGGCGAGGAATGATCTTCGCGGACCAGGACCGTGAGTCCGTTCGCGAGACAACGCTCGTGCGTCGGGACGCGGAAGAGCGAGTCCGATCCGTTCGAGAGCGCAGAAACGTGCATTCGGCCGTCCATCGGATGGGGAGCGCGCCAGGACGCGGACGAAGCTAGCGGGCAAGCCGTATGCCGGGCAATCGCGCCCGGCCCGCGAGTTGCAACGCCCCGCTCCGGGAGACGACCATGCAGGCGAAGAACCGAGCGATCCTGGACGGCGCGATCGTCGTGACCCGCGAATCGGCCGCCCACGCCGTCGTCCTCGCCGCCGCACTCCCCGAGGAGGCCGGCTACCTCAGGCGGGAACTCGGCGAAGCGTTCCGCGTCATCACGACCGCGCCGGGCGGCGCGCCCCACCCGGGCCGCGAGCCCGAGGTCGTCTCGCTCCCCGAAGTCAAGCTACGACGACGCGGCCGCGCGAAGATCGCGCTCCTCGAAGGCCTCGCCGCCGGGCTGCTCCGCCCCGACGAGCGCGTCGTCGTCATCTCCGGCGACACCGTCGATGGACATTGCGTCCTCGACACCGTCGCGATCATCGAGCTCAGCCAGGAGGAGGACTACCTCGATGCCCAGGCCGACGCGCCGCTCGACCTCCTCCGCCAGGTCTCCGATCCGGCCGTCTTCGACACGGTCCTCAACCTCTGCGTCGAGCTCGGGCACAGCGGCCGCGAGGGCCGCCCCGTCGGCGTCCTCATCACGCTCGGCGACCACGAGGCGGTGCTCGCCCATTCGCACCCGCTCGTCCTCAACCCCTTCGAAGGGCACCCCGTAGAGGAACGCAACATCCTCTCGCCCCGCGCGAGGCGCGCCGTCCGCGAGTTCTCCGGCCTCGACGGCGCTTTCGTCATCAGCGGCGAAGGCACCATCATCGCCGCCGGCCGGTACCTCGAGGAACTCGCGCCGAGCGCCCGGATCCCGCCGGGACTCGGCGCGCGGCACCGGGCCGCGGCGGGGATCACCGCCGCGACGCGCTGCATCGCCTTCGTCATCTCCGAATCGACCGGCGACACCCGCGTCTTCGGCGGCGGGCGCATCCTCATGACCATCGAGGCGACCGATTGACTACGCCCGCAACCGGGGCCATCCTCATACCTTTACCCTGAGCCGGAGCATAATGTGCTGGTCTATCTGAACGGTGAATTCGTCCCCCACGCCGAGGCCCGCGTCTCCGTCGACGACCGCGGCTTCCTCCTCGCCGACGGCGTGTACGAGGTGATCCGCGTCTACCGCGGACGCCCGTTCCTCATGCCCGAACACCTGTGCCGGCTCGCCGGCGGACTCCTCGCCCTCGAGATCCGGTACGACGGGATCCAGGAACTCCAGGACGCCGCGATCCGACTCATCCAGGAGAACGGACTCGACGGCGACGCGACGATCTACCTCCAGATCACGCGCGGCGCGGCGCCCAGGACCCACGCGTTCCCGCCCGAAGGGACGCCGCCGACCGTCTACGCCGCGGCACGGCCGTTCCAGCCCCAGCCCGAGACGTACTTCGAGGACGGCGTCGCCTGCATCACGACCCCGGACACGCGCTGGGCACGCTGCGACATCAAGTCGATCGCCCTGCTGCCCAACGTCCTCGCCAACCAGAAGGCGAAGGCGTCGGGCGCGTTCGAGGCGATCTTCGTGCGCGACGGGATCGCACTCGAAGGCTCGCACTCGAACCTCTTCGCCGTCTTCGAGGGCACCATCGTGACCTACCCGCGCAACAACTACATCCTCCCGGGGATCACCCGCGAGCGCGCGCTCCGGATCGCGAGCGAGCAGGGCATCCCGGCCCGGGAAGAGCCGATCCCCCTCGACCGCCTCTACGAGGCCGACGAGCTCTTCCTCTCGGGCACGACGACCGAGATCATGCCCGTCACGAGCGTCGATGGCCGGCCCATCGGCGACGGACGGCCGGGCCCGGTCACACGGCGCATCCTCGACGCGTACCGCGCCGCGACCTGAGCCCGGCGCGGGCGCTCGCTCACGCCGCCGCCTCCAGCGGCTCCACGTAGAGGCGGCGGATCAGCGCGAGCGCCGCGGCCAGGATCGGGACCGCGAGGAGCAGCCCCAGGAACCCGAAGAGGACCGCCATCAACGCGCCGAACAGGAGCGTCAGCGCAGGAGGGAGCCGAACGGCGCTCCGCATGACGAGCGGCGCGAGGACGTTGCTCTCGACCTGCTGGATGCCGGTGTAGAGGACGACGACCCACAGCGCGTCGCCCGGCGAGACCAGCAGCGCCAGCAGGACCGCGGGGATCGCGCTCAGGATCGGGCCGTAGATCGGGATGAACTCCAGCAGCCCCGCGATCAGGCCCAGCGCGAGCGGCGCGGGGAGCCCGAGCAGCCATACCCCCAGCGTCGTCGCCGCGCCGATCACGACCATGTTGATCGCCGTGCCCAGGATCCACAGGCGGAGATCCGCGGCGACGGCGTTCAGCGCGCGCCGGATCCGCGGACGCGAACGCGGCGGGAAGAGCCGCGTGAGGCCGGAGAGATAGACCTCCGGGCCGATCGACAGATACAGCCCCGAGAAGACGGTCACGAACAACCCGAAGAGCGCGCCGACCACGGTGTTCAGGAGAGGGAGCGCGCCCCCGACGATGTTCGCGGCCTCACGCGCCAGCCGCTCCCGCAACGGCTGCAGGAACTCATCACGGGGACGGCCGACCTCGCCGACCATGAGCCGGTACTGCCCGCGGAACCAGGACTCGAGCCCCTCGACCGCTTGCGGCAGCTCCCGCCCGATCACGGAAAACTGCGCCTGCAGCGTCGGCCAGAGCAGGAGGAACGCCACGCACAGCAGCCCCACGAACGCGAAGAGCACCGCGACCGCCGCGATCGGGCGCGGGACGCCCCACCGCTCCAGCGGATCCACGAAGATCGACAGGAAGAGCGCGACCAGGACCCCGAAGAACGCTACGAAGAGGATGTCGCGGCCCAGCCAGATCAGGCTCGCGAACGCCCACAGCCCGATCACCACCAGCGTCGCGCGGGCGACGAAACCCAGCGTCACCCTCCCGTCGTGACCCGAGCCGTGCCCGCGCCCCTCGCCATTTGCTCCCGCTCCCATCACTCGGCTCCCCCTCACCGGCCGCGAACCCGCTCCCGGCGCACGCCACGTGCCACGCACGCTCCCCATCTGGGCGCGCCGTCCCCCGGACCAGGGCGGGCGCCGCTCCGGGCCGGGCAGGCGGACCTCCGCGTCAGAGTCGGCCCTCGCCCGGACCGGGCGACCGCTCCTCCGCGTCGAGTGGACAACCCTTCGGGCCGGAGCGTACCCCGCCCACGTCCCATTCCCCCATGGCCCTGCCCCGCGCGCCCAGCGACCGTGGGACGCACCCGGCGCGCGGCGCAGCGCGGACCAGCCTTGCCCCGCACGCCCGACGACCCTAGGCTGATGCAGGTACACCCTCGCCGCCGGAGGCCGAAGATACACCGAAACCCGACGCCCGCGGACGGGTATCAGTCCTCCGGGTCCGCGGATGGACGGACCGCACCAGAAAGGTGGTAGCCCATGAGTCGCTCGTTGAACAAGGTGATGCTGATCGGGAACGTCGGGGCGGAGCCGGAGATCCGGACGACGGCCTCGGGCACGAAGATCGCCAAGGTATCGCTCGCCACGAATCGAACGTTCACGGACCGCTCCGGTCAGCGTCAGGAGAAGACGGAGTGGCATCGTCTGACGTTCTGGGACCGTCTGGCCGACATCGTCGAGCAGTACGTCCACAAGGGCGATCGTCTCTACGTCGAGGGTCGGATCGAGTATTCGCAGACGGAGGACGAGCAGGGGGGTACGCGCTACTGGACGGACATCGTGGTGCGGGAGATGGTCCTGCTCGGCCAGGGCGGCGGGGGTATCGATGCGTCCGAGTCGGGCTACTCGCGCCCCGCACGCGGCCGCCAGCCCGCGCCGGCGCCGTCCTCGCCCTTCGACGACGACGACGATCTGCCCTTCTAAAGGGTGGTAACTTCAGCCCATACAAATTCAGGCGTTATTCTCACCGTAGTTTAGCGCCTTGATAGGGATACTGTCCCCGATACGCGACCGACAAAATCCCCATTTGTCGGTCGCGTTCTGCTTGGGTATACTGCGTCAGCTACAACAACTCGCATTTTTGAGGGAGACAGGCGATGTTTATTGTCGGACGGCGCATCGATGTCTAAGAGTAGCCTCTCCGTGCGGAGAGTCCGTTTCGATACGGGTGAGGTCGAGCCCGCGCTGGTGGACGAGTCAGGCATACCGGCCGTGTTGCCGCTGAGGTGGGTGATGCGCAAGCGACGTCTCGAGGCGGCGGTCAACACCATCGAGGGAGACCTCCGGGGAGTGGCGGAGCTGTACGAGTGGGCATTATCAGCCCCCACCCTCGCTGACGAACTCCGTGGCCGCGGCAGACGACCAAACCTGGATGAAGACCTCGCGGCTGGGCGCCAGCTCAGCCCTGCCGAGCTGGAGTCCCTCATCGACTTCGTTCGCGGGAAGTCGAAGAACGCCGCGAGGCCGAGAGAGCTCCGTAGCCCCGCCACCATCGGCAACCGTCTCGGCTCAATCAAGATGTTCCTCGAGTGGGCCGCGAACCCCTTCGAGCGTGGTTCGACGACCAACGTAGAGACCGGGGAGATCAAGGCATACAAGGACCGCTTGGCCGCCACCATCGACCCCTACCGGCGTGGCAGTGCATCGAGGCGTCCGGACCCACTCTCGTCCCAGGAGGATGAGCAACTCAGAACTGTCGTCTTCCCCGAGCGAGGTCCTGAACCGCCCCGGGTTTGCCGGAGGCTCCAACCTTTGAGAGATTGGGGTCATGAGACAGGCAAAGAAGTACTCCCCCGAGGTGCGGGAGCGGGCGGTTCGGATGGTGTTCGAGCACGAGAGCGAGTAC